>Ga0160505_101244_pt1:10000-12394 | contig 12394 bp, 9 predicted proteins | sample DIDeMG_FD_108225 | JGI IMG/M metagenome (GOLD analysis project Ga0160505, IMG submission 108225) | Enriched chicken feces microbial communities from UW Madison campus, WI, USA - DID2874_E49_Stillage MG | ecosystem: Host-associated > Birds > Digestive system > Large intestine > Fecal ... | reverse complement strand
GTGTGTTCCTTTTTTCTGTTCCCTATAGCCGTCCTTCTTTTTTCTTTTTTTTTGGATTTTTTTTTCTTTATTTTTTTTTTTTTTTCTTTTTTTTTATTTTTGCCTTTGAGAAAGAAATATTATATTTTTTTTTTTATTTATTTATTTTTTTTATTTATTTTTTTTTTCCCTTTTTTCTTTCTTCTTAACCACCAAAAACTTTTTTCTTTCCTCTGTAACCAATAAAGCTCAAAAGTCAACAACCCTCCCCCTCTCCTACCTCATAGTATCTTGTACCCCCCGAACAATGGACCCCACCGTGACCGACGACGAGCCCAAGGCGGAAATCACCCGGTGCATTTGCGGCCACGAAGAGCTGCAGCCTGGCCAAATTCACAACCTCCACCGGCAGCGCAAGAACTTTGATCCGGACTTTTTCATCCAGTGCGACAACTGCCACGTGTGGCAGCATGGCTACTGCGTGGGCATCTTGAACGACCAGGAGGCGCCCGAGGGCTACTACTGCGAGAAGTGCCGCCCAGACTACCACGTCATTGTTGTGCGGCCCAGCGGTCGTACGTCCAAGTACTCGCCGCAAGAGTACTCGGACGAGGAAGAAGAGGAAGAGGTCAAGGCGCCGCCGCCCAAGGAGAAGGAATTCACCCGTGAGGAGCGCGCCAGCCGGCAGCGTAAAGAGAAAGAAGTCACCTTACAAGAGCCAGACCAAGAGGAGCCTAGCCGGACGGCCAACAGCAGCAGCGCTGCCGCCAGTCGGCGCGACCGCAAGCGCCGCCTAACGGTCAATTCGACGCGGGATGAGGCCGCGTACGAGGAGACACTGCGAAGGGTGCTTGAGGAGTCTGTGCATGATGATGAACATCGTGACGCGAAAGCGGCGCTTGAAGTCATCAAGTCCGAGGCCGCCTCAGCAACCACGGCCTTGGCGCCACCAGCAACATCCACGACATCAACACGCAACAGGAAGCGGCGGACAGACTCGCCATCTGGCTCCGACGAATCGACAAGAACCTCGGCCAGCTCCAGCAAGCGCGCCACGAAGGCCAGTAACGGCAACAGCAACAACAATGGCAACAGCAAGCAGGCATCCACACCAATAACAACGACGCCGAGCAGCATCAAGGGTGTCGCGGCGGTCGCTGCCCCAGCATCGCCGAGCCCGCAGGCAGCAATATCCAAAAAATCAGAAAAGCGCAAGCGCCGGCACAACGCGTCGGACGACCACAGCGGCCGTGCGACATCGCTGCTACACACATCCGGCGCAACAACATCAGCATCGGGCAAAAGCTATATTGACAAGCCGTCCAAGCCACGCATCCCGCAGTCGCGCATTTCGATCCCCGAGATGCAGAAGCGGGTGGCTGCAATTCTCGAGTTCATTGCGCGCACGCGGCTCGACCTTGCCGCCGAGGAGCGCGAGCGGCGGCAGCTGTTGGATATTCGCCTCGTGCGGTACAACCAGCTCTACAAACCCGGGCCCACCGAGGGGAGCGGTGCTAATGGAACTGCCAGCAGCAACTTAGATCCCGATCAGGACAGCCACCTTAATGACCCCAAGTTTGGCGGCTTGGTCAATGGGTTCAGCAAGAGCCTTGCGCTCATGGACACCCTCACGGCCAAGCTCTCGGACTGGGAGCAACGTTACGGCGCGTATGACAAATAGCAATGAGCCTCCCCTTCTGCACCCCATTGGCTTCTTCTTCTTCTTCTTTCGGTTCCCTGGATACCCAAACACACCTTGTACACACACATATATATCCACCCGCTTTGTCAGTGCCGACTTTTCTGCCTTGTCATGCCCCCGATCTTATTAGCCCTTGCTACGACTTGAATGCGCTCGTTTTTTTTTTTGTTTCCTTGATTTTTGTGTCTTTATATATATATTATTGTTGTTGCTGTTGTTGTTATTACTATTGTTGTTGTTTTTATCTGTAAATTAATGATAAAGCCATTATGTACCAAGATACTATTAATTGTTTTTCTCTTTTTTTATTATTATTATTACTATTATTGTTATTACAAAATACATAATATATATATATATATATATATATATATATATATATATATAAACCAGGTGCGCAAGCTCATGGCCGCACACGGGAAGCGAGGCGGCCAGCAGCACCAGGCTCAGGCCATTTGGTACCATTGGTCTCGAGGCTATCAAGGAACTCGCGCGAGTTGAGCACCGACGTGCCGCCGAGGACAATGCGCACGCTGGGCGTCGAGCTGTTGATGGAAGCCACAAGACGGCTTTCCTCGAACGTGACGCCACCCACGATGAAGACGATAATGTCCTGGGGTCGGTCGGTGTCGCCATCGGTGCCACGCGCCCAGGCGGGCAGCGGCGGTGCACCGGTGTCGTCGGCTGCCGGCGCGAGGAAGGGGTGCGAAGCC
>Ga0160505_101244_pt1:0-5000 | contig 12394 bp, 9 predicted proteins | sample DIDeMG_FD_108225 | JGI IMG/M metagenome (GOLD analysis project Ga0160505, IMG submission 108225) | Enriched chicken feces microbial communities from UW Madison campus, WI, USA - DID2874_E49_Stillage MG | ecosystem: Host-associated > Birds > Digestive system > Large intestine > Fecal ... | reverse complement strand
CCAGCCGCGAGCGCCAGTCTTCAACATCAAAGGGCGGTAAGTCGAGTTTCTTTTGGTAAACAAGCATGACTGGTGATTTCCACCTGTGCGTGAAGTTAAGCACTTCACTCTCGCTCACTTGCTTAACCAAAAAATCGTTAAACAGATACCAGTTCTTGGCTTTAACCTTGCTGCCACGCGTCTTTTCGTCTATCCGAACATACGAAACCAAATGGCTCTCTGGTTGACCCACCTCTATCACAATGCCCATCAGCTCGTAAATGTCACCATTTTCATGCACATTCTTAGCATCCACGACCTTCATGCCCTTATTTAATCCGAAACTTAGTGCCGGCCAGTTGGTGTTTCTGTAGAATCGCTCGTCCATAAGTACCTCGCCCTCAGGCTGCCGCAGACCAATAATCTCCGTGATTGCATCTTCTTGACTGCTCTTACCAAGTGGAATATGAATGTTAAGAGTAATGGGAAGCTTTTCAATAATCTTTGTCGAGTGTACTGTCTGGTACTTTTTACACTTGTCGCACCACCCTCGTGTCTGCGTTGTCCTCACAAAACTATCCTGGAGTGCCTGCAAGAATGTCGGTTTTGACTGAATTAAAAACAGCTTTGGCGCATACAGCTCAATATTGTAGAAAATTGAATGACGTGAAGAAGTTGTTCCACAAGATGGCACCTTGGTCTCAATCGTTGTTGGGCATCCTGCAATGCTTTCAAACCTCACTCCACCTTCAGAAGCAATCTGCTCCATCAGAAATCGGCAAAATGATTGCAGTAATAGGCCTTCACTGAGAAGTGACCGTTTGTTGTTGGTCGTGCTTTTATGGTCATCTAAGATTAACCCTAAAGCATTGGCCTGTGGAATCTGGCTCAGTGTTTTAAGAAAGTTGAGAGCCTGGCAGTGTTGTCCCTGGGCCTTGTCAAGCATGTCAAACAGCAGGCCAAGTTCACTTAGTAGAGACTTTTCGTCAAGTTTGTTGTGTGTTAGATAATTGAGAGCAAATCTGAAAAACGAGTCTGAATATCTGTAGACTTGAAGCAGAGGGTTGCAGTACGCATTTGGTGAATGATGCTCTAACCCAGAATACTTTGTATTATTGTACGCTGCAAAGTCAAAATCATTAATTCCAAATCTGCTGTATTGAATGTCGTGTTTCCAATAGATTTTGGGTGCATTCTTGCTGTTCTTGTCGTCGTCAGCAAACAGGCTTGTCAGATCCTCGACTTGGCCTGACCGAAGCTTTTCACTAATAAACATGGGCACTGTCGAGCCATTCTTTTTGTCATAGGATACATATTTCTGTGCTGTATTTTTCAGCTTTGCTTTGTTAAAGCCCATGAACCCGCCAAATCCAGTTGGCTTCATGTCGGTAACCGAGTCTTGCGAAAAGTTGGTGTTGGATGGCATGCCAACATTGTATACAAAAGAAGGGTCCGACCATGATGAAAGAAGCTCTTCTTTGTAGTATGGCAGGCCCACTGAGCTAAACGATGAGTCAGGATCATCCAGGCTCAGCTCCGGGCCACCAAGATCGATAGCGGGATATTCTGTAGGATTAGCAAACTCTAGAAAGGACGATCCGGTATTAACATTATTCCACAGTTGAATGAATGAGCCATCTAGCAACGCCATAAAGTCTCCTGAAGGCGAGACCTCCATTCCTACCAGCTGGCCCGAGAGATCGGCTTGATGGAGGTACACATTTGCTGGGTTGGCGTAGTCTAAAATCTGAATCTGGCCGTTTTGCGACGCGATAATTACACACGTCGACAGTTTTGGATGCAGTCTTACAAAGCCAGCACCGGCAGGAAACGGGATTGGAGGCAGCGACTTGCCTGCACGGAGATCGTATACGTTAATCAACGGATCCAGCACGAATCCTACTTTCTTTTGCGAGTAGCCACAAGTCATTAAAATAGACTCCTTCGCGTCCATGTCAGAGATTATACCGCCTGGCGAATTAAATGTCTTAACGATCTGGTTTGAATTTAAATCAAAAATGTCTATAGTTCCGTCAGTTTTACAGCCAGCGATGGCCTGGCTGGCGCGTGTTAGCTTGGTGACGGTGCCCTTGCACTTGACCGGTGTTATGATTTGCGTATCTAGATTGATTTTCAACAATTTTTTTTCGGAGCCGCCAACTAAAATCTCATGGGTGTCTTTTGTAAAAGACATACAGCTGAGTGATTTCATTGCGGGCGACGCGTAGTTGTGCTTTAGGATGCCGCGTCGGTTGTTGAGGCGGACGCCAGAATTACCGAGAGAGATGACGTATTTCTCCTGAGTTAGCACCTGCAACACCGGTGATGATGTAAACGTGCGAAACGACGTGTATCGCCGTAGCGCACTGTCATGGTATGATACCGTATGGCCGTCTGCGCTTCCTGACCAGAGTAAGTTTTGGTTGGAGTCGAACGAGATTGTCGTGGCCGTGTTTACACACGGAATCCGCAGGGCCTGAAATTACAATTAGCCATGAAATCTCCAAAAAAGAAATAATTAAAAAGCACTTACCTCGTGCCAGTCTTCCATGATAAGGGCGGTTGGAATAGCAGTTAAGAGAGAGGGGGGTTGGAGTGGTGGTTGACGGTGCGCAGGAAGTTTCTGATGGAGGTGGAACAGAAAACGAAAGGAGTCTGACTAACAAAACCGATAAGCGGGAAGCCATCACAACAACCGGCCGGACGTTTTTTTTGGCTTTTCTCTCTTTTTTTTTACCTTCATGCCAGAACCGCTAGGACCGACGGTACATTAGACACTCATTTTTAGATACCACGGATATTTGGTGCACCATGGCTGATCCTAGAACTATTGCTGAGAATCTTCGTACGTTCTCGTATGCACATGAGACTAATATTGACTTTTACGGATCAATATTCGGTATTTCCTCTATTCAGGTACGTGTCTTCAATGCCAGCTCAGGCAGCTCAAGTTTACATGCTACCATCTAAGATATTTTGGAATTAACTTGTCAATTTACAGCTCAAAGTAACGGGCACTCCCATCTCCGGCACGGGGTCAATTTCCGGCAACCTGACCGGATTGTACAAGGGCACGCTTAGTTACAATGACATTGAGGACCTAACGAACAAGAAGTACCAACTGATTCTGCAGCGAGAGAATGGTAATCTGCGAATAGACTTCATCGTGCCCCCGGAGCAGCAGGCTCGGTTTATTTTCTACGCACCGCTCGAGGGCAACAAGCTGGAGTGCACGGGCATCTTCCAGTTTAACTAGCGGCAACACGGTTAACGAGCAGTAACGAGTCACGAATATTAAACAATTATAATGATGAGAACGAGGTTAAGAAAAAAAAATTTCTATTTTATATTGAAGCTTTGTTGATCATGTTTTTTTATCCAAAGTACTGGTGGACCATTGTCTTGACCATGCTGAAGCCGAACAGGCTGATCACGTACAAAATGCACAGGATAGGTACCGGCAACAGAATTAGTTCCGTGTGTTCCAGGAACGGCATTGTGTTATAGCCATAGAAGGAAATTACAAAGTAGTAGCACAGGGCAACTAGGTAGAGGGTGTTGCCCAGGAATATCGAGAACCAGTTGTTCTTAGTGAGCACTGGTAGCAGGATAAACTGAATAACGTATAGACATAGCCAGATCACCAAAAATGAGTTGCAATGCACATCAAAGCAGTAGTTCCATTCCAGCTCGCCCTCGCCGCCTATCGAATTCATGAGACCACGCTTGCTCTGCTTGAGGAATTTGTTTGCAAGAAACCAGCCTGCAGTCGCGATGATGATGCCCGTGGCGAAGAAATCGACTAGGACCATATACAACATCAGCTTCAGAATGCCCATTACACCTGAAGCGTACGCCAGGCCCCACGCCAGGGCGGAGACAGTGATGAATGCTGAAAGCAAAATGACAAAGGAAGGGTCATCCCTCGCCCAGGTATTCTTGGTCTGCTTGTGGTAGTAGAGCGACTTGTAAACCTTTGTGGGGGAGACAATCAGGTAGAAAATCTCCCATATGGCGGTCTCAAAGTCGAGCGTGGGCGGTCGGAAAACGCGCCGGATGACGAGTGGAATCTTAAACCCAGATGGACCCTGGAATGACGACCGGAATCGGTTGACGGTGCCTCGGGGCCTACCAGAGAATCTGGAGTTTGTTGAGTAGTCTGAAGACATTGGTAATGGGTGGCTATAAGGGTTAGCGGGTTCTACAACTGGAGTATTGGCCTGAGGAGTCGAAAGGGTGGGAGTGAATGATCTTCGAGTCATAATGTGAATGACGGGCCTGAGGGGTTGTTGGTCGGGACGGAATGGCGGCGAGGTTGGGAAAGGTCAAATGGCCACGCTGGAAAGAGATGGGTGTGCGTGTGTGTGTGTTAGTGGAGCCAAATATGACGGAGCCCAAATCTGGCAGGTGAAAAGATTGGCAAGGACTTGGGTTTTAGTGTTTGAGACTTGCGCTGGTGGTTTTTAACACTTGATGTTTATTATATAAGGCATATGACTTGGTATTTTGTTTGTTGACACTTTTCCTAGTTGAATCCGTTACCATGACAACCAAATGACCCCAAGTTCAGCCGTGTGACCAGTTTAAGCTAGTTGCCGCAGCAACGGGCCCTTGTTTACCTTTTTTTAAAATTCTCTCTGTTGGGTCTGTTTTTACTACGTCCAAGGTCAGTTTGTTTGCCCATTGAAAGAGATATCATCACAAACATAAAATAACTATAAAATATTAATAATAATAGCTATATTTGTTTATAATAATTATAATAATTGCAATAAAAAATTGCAAACAAAAACTACCCTTCTCTAAGAATCAAATTCTTGAATCTTTTGGTTCCTCTGAGTGTACAACCCAAGACAAATCGTTTGTATACTTATATTTTCTTTAATTTTTGAATTTTTTTTTTTTTTTTTCCTTTTTTTTTTTTTCTACTGCCATTACTTCATTTTTTTTTTCAAAATCTTTTAATACTATTTTTTTTTTTTTTTTGTGGTGCTTTTAATTTTTTTCCCTCCTTTTTCTCT
>Ga0160505_101242_pt1 | contig 12396 bp, 4 predicted proteins | sample DIDeMG_FD_108225 | JGI IMG/M metagenome (GOLD analysis project Ga0160505, IMG submission 108225) | Enriched chicken feces microbial communities from UW Madison campus, WI, USA - DID2874_E49_Stillage MG | ecosystem: Host-associated > Birds > Digestive system > Large intestine > Fecal ... | reverse complement strand
TTTAGGAAAAAAATGGAGAAAAAAGAAAAGTATAAAAAAAAAAATAAAAAAAAAAAAAAAAAAAAAAAAAAAAAAAAAAGAAAAAAGAAATATGGATTACTTGGTGTAGCATGTTCCATGGGTATTTCTATTATTTTTTCACCTCGGAGGAAAAATAGTGAATGTTTTGTTGTTAGTGTGGTGGATGAATTGAAAACTGTGGTGTTATTTGATTTCTTGGCGCATCAGGATTCAAATGAGCTGCTCCTATACCAAATATTTGGCGCACATCAGGTAATTCTACCCCAGATAAAGAAGGTTTTAAACTATACTAAGATTGGTATCATGATGGAGCAAGCGCTAAAATTTACCATAGCAATATCTGTAAACCTGAACCTCTTAGTCCGTATGTTGTGGAACTTTTGGTTGTAATAATTATTAATATATATATATTTTTTCGTTGTACATCTGTGTAACAAAATAACTGCAATTATGCATTATAACCATGGAATATAAAACTGTAAAAGTGCTACTCACTAAATGGGACTAAACAGATGCTAACCACACGGTTAGCCAAGCCCAGCCTTGGCTGATAAAGTTAGACAAAACAGCACATAAAGCATTGTTTCCGTCGCTAACTTATAACAGCGAAAGAAAGTAAGAAAAAGCCCAGAACTTTTGTCAACTGTTACAGATTTCACATTCGATTTTTTATTTTTTATTTTTTTATTTTTTCATTTTTTTTTTCTTTTGTCTCTTGGTGCCAAGATTCACTAGTATGGAGGTCGTCATAGCCTTCATCTGAAGTTTGCTCTAGCGTTTATACTCTTTCGTTATAAAGGTTGAACTGACCTTTATAAATGTTTCAATCTTCCCTTTTTTTTTCCCTCAAAGAAAACATATTCTTTAGAGAATATTAGACCTCATCAACTCTATAGTTTACATTTTGATATAACCAGCACATACAAATAATATTACTTCACCCCTGTTTTCTTTCCTCCTACGCCATGTCCTCTGATACTTCTTCTTCTCGACTTCCAAGGAAACGTATCCAGTTCACGCGCCAACAAAAGCAGGAAATTAGAGATTTCTACAATTCACATCCACAGTGCACAGCCAAAGTGCTTCGTCAGTGGTTTGAAGATAAACACGGTCTACCGCTACGTCCATCAACTATCTCTACGATCCTACGCTCCTCAGACAAGTCTACTGGTAGCAACAACGTGATTCGTGCTCGTCTACCAAAATTCCCTGAACTGGAAAATCAACTGCGTCAGTGGGTCGATCAACGCATGCTCAGGGAGCGCGACAATGTCAACTTTTACATCACTAACGAGATGCTTAAGACTGCAGCCCAGGATATCTGGAAATCTCTGCAGGAAAACAACATCAACAAGCCGGACTCGGGCCATCTTCCGAGTTTTTCGGAAGGGTGGATTGAGAAGTTTAAAAGACGTACCAATATGCCTCGATTAAGACGAAAAAGTTCCATAAGTAAATCTAAATCTGGGTCACCCACAACTATGCCAGTACCAGTAGTACCAACTGCCAAGCGGCAGGAGAGCAATATCACTGACAATACTACTTTCAATAACATCAACTGGCCTAATCAACACAAACAAGACCCCCCACATCACCAATACCTCCAGCATAACCAATATCACCCTCAGCCTAAACCTATCCAGCAGCTTAGTCCCATTAACTACTCTTCATCTCTCCCCAGCCAAATCAAGCTTCCATCGCCATACGAGCTACTCAGCAGCGCATCGCCGCCTTCTTTGGTAGCATCACCTTCTCCACAGTCAACTCTGCCGCCGGCTTCAAAGTCCAGCCCGGCCTACTCATCACCGGAAAGCATTTCAAGCATACACAGTATTTTAAACCCAGTAGAAGAAAACGCGGATAACAATCATCAGCAGGAAGATACCCCTAAAGCTTATAGTTTCAATTCCCCTCGTGACTTTTATCAACCACAACAGCAGTCTGAACGCTTGCCTAGTTTAATCCCCGACTCCGTGGCCAAATGTCATTTAAACATTCTTAAAATTTACTTGGAACAAAATAAGAACAACGAGCCCTTAGACATGGATTTGCAAAAGATATTCACTTCTTTTGAAAAGGTTATCGATTCCAGGTCAGCAGCTAGATTTGCATCTGCATCATGATTGTCCTTGCATCGTCAGCTGTGGTCTGAACGTGATTCATCCAACTCCGCTTTGAGTGTGTTTTGCTTCCACCCTCGGGCTGCTAATTTCCTGCTGACAGTCGTTATCATCTACAGTTTCATGAGAATCAAAGCCCAGTCACACCTGAGCGGGTGACTAGGCTCGCAAAGCTTGAAAGTATTAGTTATGCTTGCTACTTAAATGAAGCTTTTGAATCGTGCTATTTCTTTTTTTTTGCCACCTCTACCCCTTTCCACTTTTGTGGATAATCTAATTATAAAGCATGATGTAAATTTCTTTCAGCTTTTTTCTCACGAGTTTTCATAATTTGGCACGCTCTGATATCATTACTGATCCATCTTCATTCAAGTATTATGATGCAAGAGCTTGAGTACATGTATTATCGCACGCTGAACCAATTTAATGAATTTATTTATTCAATTTTATTTTATCAAATGTACCTTTGAAAAGAAAGTTAAAAAAAAATCCCTTTTGAAAGCAAATCTGTCAATATTGGTAAATTTTATATATATAATTGATTCTGTCACGAAAATAAATGTAGTAGTGATTACAAATCGGTAGTATCAAACAATACAGCTCGTTGTAAATATATCTACAAAACAGGTGGAGACTATGAAATCTAAAGCTGGGCAGCAAAAAGTTGGACGGTGACCCTTTTCTTTTTAGCGTTTTTATAGTTCGTTACGTACGTAACTTTAATCCGTGCCAAGCAGTCAGGCCAAATACAAATTAACGGGTACAGTTTAAACCCAAGTTAGTGGACATAAACCACTGGTCAGTATTGAATTTTCGTGTGAAAGCAATAAGAGTGACAAAGTCTTGAAAAAAGCACTTACTGAATGAAATATATATATAAATATAAATATTGTTAGTCGTAGCGTGTTAATAGGTGAGACAGTCTGTGAAACCAGTTTGATTTAAATATCTCGCGGCTAGTCCATATATTTGTACATAAATACAAATACAAACAAAAGCTACATTAATCCGGTGACAAAGCGAACAGAGAAGTTGTTTGCAAATTGGTGAACATTAAACCCTGTGGTCATCAGTGTAAAAAGCAAGCGTAAATTGGGCAATCAGAGACAAATAGAATGCTAAATAAAATATAAAATAAAGTGGAATGAGGGTGCCTACAAAGATCTAGATTATAGATGAGGTAGCACTTATTAGGTTATATTCGCTAGATTACTGCAACTGGAATTGACGTGTTTAAGTATATATATTTTCCGTTTTTATTTTATCCTTATGGAAGCATACCTGGTGCAGAGAAATGTGTTCATGGGGCTTAAAAAGATTGTTTATCTAGCTTATCAGATACCCCTGTTAATAGCATTGTAGCGGTTTATGAAACTGGAAAAGGGATCAGGGGCACAGTGACGCGAGTTAGAGTCCAAGTATACTGTCAGATAGCTAATTATGACGCTGTGTGGTGCAAAATATTGGATTCAATAAATTTTTGACGGTAACACGTCACAGAATACTCATGGAAATGAGAAATCCGACTTCTACGGGTGAATCCTAAGACCATTCTACCGATAGAGTGTGTATCCAGGAAGTCAACTGTTATAAAAAGAAACAACACAATTAATTATTCCTATAGCTAAATTTGCCTGCTACCATAGTCATTAAATTTAGAAATTATTCAAACTAAGCACAGTGAAAGTATATTTGCTCATTGTTGCGCGTTTCTGTTAAGAGAAAATAGTAACAATAATGAAATTCTCTTTGTGGTGCCAGTTTCATCTAGTTAAGCTATAACATCTACTTGGTTTTTGGAAATCTCGTTTAATACTAAAATTACAAAAATAATATCCAGTTGTTGCATTTGCAACTTGCATACTGTACGTTTAAGTTCTTAATTGTTCTAATTTAAGTGTTCTTAGTGTCATCATGGACATTCTCTCCTATGGACTTTAGTGTCCATCTGTCAAACTTTTAGTGCTCTTGGTGTTATCATGAGAATTCTATACTATGGGTTTTAATACCTAAATTTCTAATTCCTGACTGAGAATTGTTTTGTTTTTTTAGAAAATGTTTGCTCAAGACTATATTTCAGACTCCATTGTTTGATTTTAAATGTATCACAATTATGGCCATAAATATTAATCAGGCGTTAATCCACAAGTATCTTTCGGTTAAACTCGTAAGCTCCTGTGAACCGCAATGCAACCTCTACTGAAAGCAGTAAGTAGGCAGAAAAGTCACTGACCATTCTAACAATGTCAACCACTACTTCCCTCTTGTAATCTCACGTTTCAACGTACCTTGGAGGTTTGCTTTACTCGTAGCCGTTGTATTCAATGACGTAGTATAGAAAGCGCAGTATCATTGCTACTCTAGTTTAATATTGGTCAGATGAAAAAAAAAAAATTTTTAACAGGTGGGGTCTCGATTTCAATGACAATCCGATTGCAGTTTATATCTTGCAAAACCAGTGAAACCAGCTCAAGCAATTACGATATTTCTACTTTTACACATTCATATTTCTTTTTTTTAATCATAAAAGTTCTTATATGAGTGTATGCAAGCGAGTCCCAACCTTAACAATTATACAATTTTTTTGGTTTTTACAAGGTTTGCTCAGTTTGGGGTTTTCTCCACCGGTACTCAAAGTGGTACCTTCTTATTTTGGAACCTTCACGTATCGGAAAAAAATTTTGGCAAAAAAGAAACGGCACTAGGAAAATTGCACCCTTGTTTTGCAGTGGTTTGGTCATAGTAGAGATCATATCAAAAGTGCAGTATTGTTATTTTCTGCCAAGAAATCAAACCAGATTAATGGCCTAAATCGTTATTCAGAGTTTCTACTTGGTGATCATTGAATTATCCTATTCTAATCGTGTAGACTTGAGTCGGCCTATCGGCCAATTACATCAAAAGAGGGGATCAATGTGCTCAATATAAAATATTTCATATAAACACTAAGGAATTTAGCACAGGAGGTAGGGGGAAACTTTTCTTGCTGCCATGTGTCAAATTCAACAAACTTTTGCCAGTAAATCTAATTTGGACACAGCTTTTTGGTTTCTTATTTCGTGTAATGTTGTTAGGAAACATTTACTTAGTAGTAGGCTATGCTGAATATGAGAGAGTTTTTGTATTATCTAGATCATCTCTCAAAAAAGGTATGTAAGCTATATTCCCGTGACTCATATGTATATTGCTACTTCCATACTAAAATTTGCAATGAATTTCTGTATGCAGTAACACTAAGACAAAATTTTATTGTCTTAATTAGAGCTTACGTACTTAAAATGCCCTTTATGCATTGTCGCGTGACCAAGGGCGTATAAATCAGAGCGTTTACCACTAAAGCCCATAATTTCAACTATATAAATACAAATCCAAGCATACGCTTGTACTTTTATAAATGCAAGATTTAAACGCCTAAAGCGCGATATCTGTATTTGCACGAATTATCATTGTAGTCCGGACAGTCGCCAGCTAGTGGGCACCATTCCTGGGCCCCAGTAATAAAGTCTAAGTGTTACTACGTCAAGATCCACACTATCATCATCATCAGCTTGACGCCCTAGCAATAAGAACAACAATAAGAACAACAATCAAAATAATAAAAAGGTTAACAAAGAAAAGAAAAATATTTCTTTGAAACATTTGAATCATGTTACGATTATTTTCCAGGAAATCGTGCAAACCCACGAAGGAAAGCCGCGATCTGCGAGTAGACCTACGGTACAAGTGGAGAAAATACTTTTATTCCTTGATTTCCCTAAAACTTCGGAAGGAAAGTCCGTGTACTTATATAATTACTAAGCTTCTTAGCTCTAGAAACTTACAAATTAAGCTCTATCTAGAAATGTGGGCATCTTAATATATATTGAAAGATCAGAATTAGGCGGCACTGAATTCTCCGTCATTGAGCGAAATCGCTAAATAACATCGGGTATACATAGCGTATGATAGTTCTACACTTGACATTAATTTAAAAGTACTACATCGACAAACAATGTGAAAAGAAGGTTTACTATGAAAATTTAAAGCTTGAAAATCCTATGAAAGTTTTTTTTTTTTGTTCCTGAGAAAATCTCAAGTGTTCCAGAACTAGATTTCTTCTTTTTGTATCATTGTTATTTGTTTATCAGATTTTATTTTTTAGAGTTTAGATATTGGGATAATAAACAGAATTCTTTTTAATATTAGTAAAAATAAATTGACTAAATAAATAAATTAAATAGAATAATTCATTTTCTCAATTTTTTTTTTAAAAAAAAAGCCTCATTTTTCTTGTTAGGCCACAGGCTGGAGATATACTAATATCGGTTACTGGAATAACCAAGTTGCCTTTAAGAGGTTTCTCTCAGAATGAGTTAGCATGGGCTCTTAAATATTTTTGTACTATTCTGTCTTAAATGGAATCCACGATGCAATTTTGTGATAATTGACTGGATTTTTGATTTACAGTTTTTAAGACTGAGTTTTATCGCTAGTTCTACAAGTGTTTGCAAATGTTGTTGGTTCTAGATTTTCAATCCCACTTTATTAACTTTGAAAAATAAAATAAAAAAAATCGGCAGTTTCTTAGCATGATGGGTGACCTTAAGTCTATTGAAATTCTTAAAAACCCATAATGTAACTACGTGTTTTTAAAAAAAGCAATTTACTTTTTTGTCTGGGTTTATCATCATGTTCAGTTTCAAGTATAATCGTGGCTATCAACCCCATGCTTAGAACCAGAGGGAGTTGAAAAAAAAAGTTTTTTCGGGTTTTTTGTTTTTTAATGGTGGCCTCAACCCAATTTTATAACCGCTGAAAGCCTAGTAGGTTCTTTTCATTTATTTTCCAATGCTTAAATATTATTATACTTGACTCATTGCTATCGCAGTAAGAATAAGCATAATTCACCCACTTTGGTTATAGCTTGTGTTTCAGTGAATAACCTCAGACATTGAAAGTGGCAGTGCATTAGAAAAGAAATGTAAAGAAATTATGGGCGGAAACAGTATACCAACCCTTGTAAACCAAAAGCAATTTTTCTAGCTTTCTACAAACCACTTGCAAGTTTATATTGTTTTTCGTTTACAAAAACAAGTATATAAATTTATACTTATATGTATGAATGATAATTTACCACTTATGAATGCGGTCATTGTAATTTGGTTGCTAAATGTTCACATTTTATTATTCTTTTTTATATTCCTTTTTTAAAAACTCCTGTTAAACCTTCCAGTAAAATATTTCCAAAATTTGGGCTCTTTCTTCCTCTCTTTTCTTATTTTTCTTATTCTCTTTTGACTAGGCCAGATCTATTGTCAGCTTATGTCCACACACTGACCAATTTGTTTAACTTGTCAAGTTTTGCATCTTATCTTTTGTTAGACTTGTCTAAATATCTCTAATACTTATTGTGGTTTATTTAAATGCAACAGCCAAATGAACTGCCTTATTATGAATCCGTTACTAAACCGCTCTTGTCACAACAACAGTTTCAACGTGATGGCTTCCAGCCGTCTGTCAGTCTTGAGTATTTGAGTCAACCTGCATACCAATCACAAACAAAAAAAAATCATTCATTGCAGCACTTAAAACAGATATTGCATCAAACCTCTTACTTGGCAGTATCAAACCATCAACTTCCGAAGCCTGGGCAACTGCAACAACTTTCAGCTTCATACAAATTGCCAAAGCCTAAAATACCCCGTTTGTACTACAGTCGAGACTCAAATTTTCCTACTTCAGTGAAACCATCATTGCTATTGAAGTTGTCATCTGTGGCCGATAAACTAAATGTGGAACCACAACTTGCCCATTCAGGTGGGCAAAATATTGGCCAGTCAGAACGGCCACTCCCAAAACAAACATCATATTCCGCCCGTCAACCCATTCCGCCCATCTCTAATACGCGTAGCAACCCTGACCCTAATTCCAATTTGGTGCCTCCCAGAGACAAAAACCACCAACTGAGTAAGTCTCCTCTCCTTCCACCTCCACTTTCCATCTTAACCAACCACCACCACCATCAGCCTATTATAAGCATTCCTAGCGCCAACCACGAAAGCGCGGCTGCCACACAACCCCTTAACTCGAAATATAAACTCAATATTGCAAGTGACCCGTACATGATTTCACAGCAATCTCCTAACTTTCGGCAGTCGACTCCTTTGTCGCCTGCTTCGCCTGGAAACGCAAAGCCAACTAAACGTCGGCGCCGGGAAGATACCGCACCCAAGAAAAAGAAACAACAGAAAACCACAGAAGAGGCTGTTGACAACAAACTCATTTCTCTTTCTGAGGACTCCGTAGCAAAGAATCTCGACAACTCTACTATTCAGACTTGGTGCGCTCTTGGATCACTGGCCAATAGTATGCAAATGTACGACAGGGCGATAGAACTATACGAAATGGCGTTGAAGAAGAATTCAAAATGTCTTGAAGCTCTCATTGGAATTGCAGAACAATACAGAGACAAAGAGGACTTTCAAAAGGCTATTGAGTACTACCAAAATGCACTTAGTGTCGATAAGTCTGTCGGCTCCACGTGGGAAGCTCTGGCACATTGCTACCTCATGACGGATAACCTTCCCGACTCTTATGCTGCTTATCAGCAAGCACTGCAACTTCTTGAGGATCCCAATGTTCCCAAGCTTTGGTATGGAATTGCTATTTTGTATGACCGATACGCCACGTACGACCTTGCCAAAGAAGCCTTCCAGCGTGTTCTCACTATTGACCCGACCTATGACAAAAAGTCGGACATTCACTTTAGGTTGGGAATTATCTACAAGCATGAGCAGAATTATCAGCTAGCACTTGAAAATTTTAGAATGATCTTACACACCCCGCCAGCACCTTTGTCTGAAGTTGACATCTGGTTTCAAATTGGCCACATATACGAGGTGCTGGAGGATTATCCAGCCGCACAGCAGGCCTATGAGCACATCTTGAAGGAGAACCCGGCACACGCAAAAGTCTTACAGCAGCTTGGTTGGCTTCATTACCAGCAGTACATGAAGAACACACAGCGACAGTTGGGATCCGTAAAGGAGCAGGAGACACATCTTGAGCTTGCTATTTCGCAACTCTCGCAGTCTCTAGACTATGAACCTACCGATGGCTATACATGGTATCTGCTTGGTCGCAGTTTAATGCAGCAGGACCGCCATTCCCAGGCTTATGCTGCTTACCAGCAGGCTGTGTATCGTGATTCCCAGAACCCCCGGTTCTGGTGCAGCATCGGAATTTTGTACTTCCGGATTGCACAGTACCGCGACGCGCTCGATGCCTATACGCGGGCAATCCGTCTGGCACCAGATTCTCTACCAGAAGTTTGGTACAATGCGGCCATTCTATACGAGGTATCAAACAATCAAATTCAGGATGCCGTTGCTGCAGTAGAGAATGCTGTACAAGCCGATCCTTCAAACCCCATATACTCGGCACACTTGCGTGCGCTACACGCACAGCGCTCTTCTGGTGTTACAGATAGCAAAAGCGTAATTCCAGAAGAGCTGCGTATTCCGCGCGAGCCTTCTGTCCCTGTCGACCGGCCGCTGCCACCACCGCAGAGCACATCTCCTGGAGCTACCAGGAAACCCACGCATCCACCCCCTGGAGCTCCACGTCCCAGTAGTGGTTCTGCTCCGTCTTCTGCATTTGTTCCAATTGCTCCTGCACCGGCTGGAGTCTGAACTAAGTGATGCATACTTTTCTATGAATCATCATTTTACAAACATTATTTTCGTACAACTATCTTTGATACATTTACGACAAAAAAGACCCTCACCGAAACTAAAAAAAAAAGTATACATTTTTAAATTGGGGAGCGGTTTTTTATGCCATATGCCAGATTACACCACTTGGCTTTTTTCGTTTTTCATTCCTTTCTTTTCTCACTCTCTTGTTATGTAAACTTCTTATGCTATTAGCCGTTAGTTGCCAGTTTGGAGGTTATGTGTATTGGATCATCTTATCTTAAAATGTTACTGGACCACTATTCCACACTATGAGTGATGGCCATGGCATTGATATTAAACACAGTAAATAGCTTATATTGCTTTACAAAGAGTATTTTGTCAAATATGTGTTGTGGTTATTTTTGGAAACTTTGATTGAAGCGAAAAAAAAAAATTAGAAATAAAAATAAAAAACTTTTGAACATAAAAAAAATAAAAATAAAATGTCATGAATTTTCAATAGCCGAGTTTCTTTTTTATGTATCTATAATATATCATGTATACTGGTGATTTATTTTTAACTAGATTGGTAGCTTGTGAGACTGGTAGGTGCCACTCCATCAACGGAAAATGTTACTTATCCGAAATCAAATTTACTACGAGAAAATAAAAAAGGAGAGAGTCTGTTTAGGTAGATAATATAATCAGTTTATTGTACTTGTGTCAAATAGTCACAAACAAAATTATAAAACAAAAGAACATACAGAGTAGGTAAATTTTCACCCATTTGTCTCTATGAGATTGACAATGTAGAGGTGTCAGCGTATATTATAAGTTCAAACGTTCGATGATGCCAAATTCTGCATAAATAACTTCATGTATTAAGGGGAGGGTACTTTAACATTATTGAGCCAAAATGCCTAACTCTTGAGTTCTATTCGCCTGGTTATATTTTAATGCAAGCCACAAGACTTAAGACAAATGGTGTTTTTTTTTCTTCTTCTTTTTTCCCGTTAATCCAAAGATTACATCACAATACACTATTCAAAGGTACATGCTATGAGTTCCCTCCTCCCCTCTTTTGGATTAACGGAAAAACCATCATGAACTTTTTTAAAACTTTTTTGTTTATTTTGCGGTCAAACCCAGAGTACATGATTTACTGGTGACAATACGTCAGTATATTACTGGTAACACAAAAATTGTAGCCTAGCTTTGCTTGAGTATTGGTGCATAGAGGTAGTGGCAACAGCCAAGCAAGCAACCGCCAAGCGGGGCTGTGTAATGACCAGATGTTCAAGTCAGGAACAATACTTGAGGTACAGACCTATTTGGGTTTGATATATTGATTGGTATAAGTAAACGACAATACTGCCAGACTCCAAATTTTGGGTACCAAAAAAAGCCTTGGGATGGTGGCCAAGTTCTTAGGTTTATTACCGCAATTTCTTTGCTCGTGGCTTGATTAGAGCAGCTCGTTAAGGTTTTACTTTGTGTAAATCTAGTATTGATCTATTGGGAGTTATGTATCGCAGGTTTCCCTTAGCACATTATTTATGGAGAATTTGGTATTGAACGCTTGAGTTTATAATATGCGCTAACATCGCTATCTTGGCAGTCTCTTAGAGACAAATGTCTTTTAAATTTCATATCTTCTTTGTATACCATTTTGCTTTATAATTTTGCTTTATAATTTTGCTTGTAATTATTTGATATAGGTACCATAAACTGGTGATTTATCCAAGTATCAAAGCTAAAAAAAAATTAAATGTTTAAATTGGGGTTAATAAATGTTTTACTATGAGCGCGTTATATAAGAGGTGCATACTAACAGAACAAAAAAAAAAAAACAAAGATTGCCTTGTAACTTTATCACCCGCACACTCGCATACAAAACAGACCATAGGGCCTTTAGGATATGGCTATGACTGACTACTTTTCTACGAGTGCGCGCCCAAGTTACCTCAACCACTTTAAGTTGACCAAAATAGATTAAAGAGGCACCTGAAGTACCTGATGCACTATCGCTCATCGGCTAAATATTTTTTTTTCATTTAATAGTTAGATAATACTACTTGGTACCATGCAAATCCAGATAAGAATGCTACTTTAATCTCAAGAAGGAAGAATAAAGAAAATCTTGAAATGCTGTGCACATAAACCAGTTGTAATATGTGTCACGGTCCAGATTGCGGACCTGTGATTACTAAGATTTGATCCAAATACGAGATGTAAATTACTAGAAACTTAAGTTTATTTTACTTAGATCAACGTGTTAGTCTAGATGGCGATCCAGTTTTATAATCCAATGCATTGAGATGTAGAGAAAGTTATGACAGGAGAGTCGGTTGGTGTAATTTATGATCCCTATTGTTTCCTTCTTCTGCTTTTAAGGAGATTCAAGTGGTTTTATATTCTTTGATCAGAAGTCCTTGTTTTATAAGGAAGGCATGTATGTATGTATGTATGTATGTATAAAATCTGTTTTTATTCTTGCTTACTTAGCTACTATATGCTGATTAATGTGGATTATACAATCACCTACTTCCTCCCTATTCCCAGCACCGTGCCTCGTACTAGAGCGAGATCTGAGTTGCTCA
>Ga0160505_101241_pt1 | contig 12399 bp, 11 predicted proteins | sample DIDeMG_FD_108225 | JGI IMG/M metagenome (GOLD analysis project Ga0160505, IMG submission 108225) | Enriched chicken feces microbial communities from UW Madison campus, WI, USA - DID2874_E49_Stillage MG | ecosystem: Host-associated > Birds > Digestive system > Large intestine > Fecal ... | reverse complement strand
TTCCTCTTCTAACATGGCAGCTGGGAGAACGGAACCCGCGCTGAGGCGACGCTCGAGTGGGACCACCCCGAGCTCTCCGTCTTCGGCACCACCAACTCCACGAACTCGTTTGCGTCTGCTTCGTTCAATGCCGAGTCAATTCCGGACATTATGGAGATTGCCAACGACGCAATGGACCAGCGCCCTGCTCCCAAGAACACGACCCAGGCCACGACGACCACGACCGCGGCTCCCACCGAGACAACAACCGACGGGGGCGATGGCAACGCTCAGCGTCGCCGTAAGCGCCAGGCCGCCACCTCCTCGCTCCCCGCCACCACTGGCAGCCATACGACTACGTCGTCATCCTCCAAGGCTACCGAAACCTGTGCTACGACCCCCGCCCAGAAGAACCCCCAGCTTCCCCCCGGTTCCCCCCTCGTGCCTGCTGCTGGTGCCGCTGGCGACCCTCCCTCGCTAGGCATTCCCGTCCTCCTCGCCAACAAGGCCACCAACGGCGGTACCCGCAACCACAGCACGTACGGTGACGCGGCTGCGAGCCAGCTCAACTTCCTCCTCTACCATGTCCCCAGGGTACGTACCACGCAGTCCCACCTGTCCGTGCGCGGTCTCCAGTGACTTATTGTTGTCACTATTCTGGGAGCTTGCAAGCCTGTTTGGGCGCTGCGCCGCGGCCCGTAGCCAAGGGCCTGTGCGCTTTGAGCTTGTGTCCCGTGTTCAACAATGGGTTGTCTTGGCCCAGGCCATCGGACGCATCGACCTCGTGTGTCTCGGCTTGGCTTTTCTTGGCGCATTGATCACTCTGTTTGGAACTCGACACAGACCACCTCCACTCTACCAGCCCACTTGTGCCTTGCATGCTAACAAGAACCAGGCCTCGAACGGCGCCATCTCGCACCGCGAATGCTCTGTCCAGCTGTGGGCCGACAACGTCTACATGGTTCCTCCCTTCCTCGCGTACTATGGTGTCGTGACCAACAACAAGACCGTCGTCGAGGAGGCGTACAACCAGATCAAGTGGTACCGCGAGATTCTCCAGGACTCGTCAACCAAGCTGTGGAAGCACATGAGCCACAGCTTTGAGGCCAAGGACGACGGACTGTGGGCGACCGGTAACGCATGGGTTGTGGCCGGTGCTGCGCGTGTGATCGCCACGATCCAGGGAAGCTCGTTCGCTAGCGAGATGAGCTCTGAGATCAACGACCTCAAGACTTGGGCTGGTGAGATCTTCAACGCCTCCAAGGACCACATCACCAAGGACGGCCTGCTACGCAACTACATTACCAATTCGTCGACGTTTGAGGACTCGTCGGCCACGGCGCTCATGGCCTCGGCTGGTTTCCGCTTCTCGACCATGAACATCACCAACGAATATGTCGACATGTCCCTCACCATGCTGGCCGGCGCGTCGAGTAACGTCAACTCTACAGGATACCTCAACAAGGTGACTGACCCCATGGCATTCGTGTCCGAGGGCACGTACTCGCCCGAGGGTCAGAGCTTTATCATCCTTGCATACGCCGCCTACAACGACTGGGACGCCGCCGGCAAGCCGGGTAACACGCACGACAAGAGCGATCCCCTCTCGGGCAACAGCGCCGCGCCCCGCGTCTTCTCGGCTGCCGCCCCCATCCTGGCCGCCCTCGCCGGCTCGCTCGCCTACGTCCTTGCCTAAGGACGCAGCTGGCGATCCGCATCTCAAAACACGATCAGCCCCGACATCTACACGCCCATGTATTCTTGGCGCATCTGCGCTGTACTTACACTTCCACGGACAATATTTCTTCTTCTTCGCTGATTCACATCAAAGGACAAGTATCTTAGAGTAACTTATAGCATACAGTAGCATGGATTGCAGTGCCGTCCTGTCGGCGAGACTCGCAACGCCACTCCGAGTAGGGCCTGAGCACTGACTCTTTTACGAACTTCAAGCTCGACTTTAACAGCTAGCACTGACCGCAGATCACTGACAGACAAAGCGGCTGATTTCGAATGTTTGCCCGTCGGGAAGATCACGCACGACACGAAGATGCCGATCACCATCATGATCACGAGGTACACGCGCGGATCGCCGGATCGCACTGCCGTTATCGTCCCGTCAGCAGAGGTCAGCTGACATGTGGCGACCTACATTCTGATTTCGGGGACATAATTGTGGGCACCTGACGTCGTCCCATGTCTTATCTGATATCATATCGGCATTCATGACTAACCTCCTGTGTGTGAGTGTGTGATGAGTGGCGCCCTGAGTGTGCGGGTGCAGGGGTACGTACCACACAGTGGTGCGGAACGCATTGGTGCGGGATCTATATCGCCCTGCGTGTGCCTCTCTGTCCCCTGACCGCGTTCCACCGTGACTGACCTGACCATTGGGCACACGTTCGGGCACTCTTTGGCCATGTCCTTCGGGTACAGTCGTTGGGTACAACTGTTGGGTACATCCTCTCAGCAGGCTTTGTTCGGGTACAGTACAGCCTTTTTTCGGTACATCCTCCGCTGCCAAGTCGCTAGCTGCTAGGTACTCATTGCTCACTGCACACTGCTTGCTGCCCACCGCTCCCAGCCAACTGCTAACTGCTTTACCGCTGCTCAAAAGTGTACGAGACAAGAATCTAATCCACAAAAGCCCAAAATGATCTATTCCAAGTCTAGTCTAGCGCCGGAGACGGGCGAACAAGCTCTTGAACTTGGCCTTGCCCGCCAGGCGCTTCTTGTCGTCGCGGGTAACGGTGGTGGTGACAGTGAGCGACGAGGACGAAGTAGACGATGACGAAGACGAAGACAAAGTCGAGAGCGAGAAGGTAGTCGAGACGGAAGTAGAAGTTGAGAGCGACGAGGGCGAAGACGAAGACGAAGACGACGAGAAAGAAGTAGCAGTCGTGGCGCGGACGGCAGCCATGTAGTCGCCAGGAATGCGCAGAACGACCTCGACCTCAACAGCAGGCTCGACCTTTGGAGAACGCTTGAAAGCCTTCTTGAACCCGTCGAGCCCGCCCTTGATCTTGGTCGAGAGAGTACCGCACCAGACCTTGACCGTCTTCTTCATCTTGCGCCAGACCATCCATCGCCCAATCCAGCCCCCGACAGCCTTCAACTTCCGCTGCACGATCTCGAACTTCGCCTGCAGACCCGCGACGCCGAACTTGTGGACGAGATAAGCGACGCCAATGAGCGAGACGACGAAGAGGAGGCGAAAGACGGAGAGGCTCGTGGCCCAGAGGAAGACGTTGACGAGCCAGACGAGGTCGCGCACGAAGCCGATGCCGAGGACGAAGACAAAGGACAGGTAGAGCAACTTGAAGGCCCAAGTGTCCTGCGCGAGCAGCCAGAACGCCTGCTGGAGGTGCTTGGCCGCCTGTGCGCGCGGAGACTGGTCAGGCTTAGGCTTACGGAACTTGGATCGGAGAGAGCGGAACGAAGACGAAGACTTTGAAGAGGTAGTTGAGACGGTCGAGTCCCAGTCGCTGTCCGAATCCGAAGAAGCCGAAGAAGAGGAGAGAGAAGAGATGATAGAGGTGAGAGATGGGGAGGAAATGGAGCTTGCGCTCGACACCGCGGGGCGGCGCGAGCGACGAGCGAGGGAAATGAGCTTGGTGGCGATCATGGTGGTGGTTGTTAGTTGTTGTTGGTTGGGGGTTGTTGAAGAGCACATTTCCTCGCCTTCCAACTTTTATTACTCTCGTTCCTCATTCACGTTCCATCTCCAGCGCTCAAGAGACCGCAACAGGTATGCAGAGCATCAAGAAAGACGCATAAGTCAACATTACTGCGCGAGTGCGATCAAAATAATGTTCAGGAACGTTCCCCAGATCCCATCGAAATAGTGGAACACCAAAGTGGAGGTCTGGCCAGGTGCGGTGGAGGCGCTCCCTCCCGTTTGCGGTGGAGGCCCCAGGGTTGGCCGGCGACTACCTCCACTTACCACCGTGTACCGCCCACATGTCAACCACGTGCAATTTTTGGTCCCGCGCTAAAAGTCAACAATGGGGAATTTGGTCCCGCCGCACTGGGCATGTATGGGATGGCTGGCTGGAGTGGATGAATTTGGTCCCGCTAGCCCGTTGCGTCCTACGTGCATGGTGGTGGGATGCATGGTTGTGGCACAACGGCCGTGTGTCGGTGTGCACAGTGCATGACCCGGTGCGGCATACCGTCCATACCTTACAGACATGATCCGATAGGCGCGTGCATGCTCCGTCCGAGCCTTACTGTAACGTCGACATTCCCGCATGCGGAGTGAATACATGCAGCGTGCGGTGAGAGATGCAAGGTCGTAAGGCCGGAGACTCGGAGGCTCGAACGTGCGACCGCCTATCGACGATGATCCCGGCGCGCGTCGGCGGCGTGCGGTTGTGAGACGTGAGTAGAAGTGTAGGGTGTAGGATAGGTGAGCAGGAGCGAAAAGACAGAGAAACGATGTGGTGGGGCCTTGGTCGACCTTCATGAGAATTAGTCGGGGAGTGGGGCGACCGCGAACACGGTCTGCTCTTATATCCCAGAGACGCGACGCTGAACGCAACTGATCCCCCAAGTGCCTTCCGATTGCGGTTCTGATATGCTCAAAATGTCATTCTCTGCAGTCTATCTCTCCCGAAAGCGGGCAGAGCAGCTACTGAAACTACTGTACAGAAACTACAGCCGCGGGGGCAAACTGAGCCCACAAACGTCACTATTAGTGCTGCTCGACTGCGTGTGGGACGTGTTATGCCAGATGCGGAGGTGAGACATCTGGGTGCGCTCAGATGGTCTGGAGGTGACTTCATGCAGTGGTTGCTGGTTAACAGATGCGGATGACGGAGCCACATGTCTGCCACGAGGTCTCGAGCCAGTGTGGCGCTGGCGGGTGCCTCCGTGTCTGTGTGTGTCCACGGCATGTATCAACGTGCACGTGTCTGACAGCTGGCATGCATAATGTGTCGATCTCTGCTATAGTTCTCTCGTGAATGTCTCTGCTATAGTACACTGGCACGCTGGCACTCTACTGTATGTCTCTACTCTCGTACTCTTGCAACGTCCTTGATGGAGCACGTCTCGAAACACGCCCACTCGGTCCCCCCTCGTCTGCACTCAGGACTCGGATATCCCTACACTTTATTAGCATTGCCCGACACCCAGTCTCTTACCTCTACACTGGATGATTAGCAGCCTCATCTTCCTGCCGACGAAGCCGCAGCATCGCAAACTCAACCTTCTGGGCGTCGCCAACCGGGTGATCAAGGAAGTCGAGGCGCGTGTCGTCGCCGGCAGCCGCGATAAGGAGCGGGAACTTGGGATCGTCCTTGCTCTCGTGGGTGAGTAACTTGTTCTCGTACGCTGCCTCGTCCTCGTTCTTGGCCCAGCGCGCGGCGGCAAGCTCAAGCTCTAGCGAGAGGATCTCCTTGTCGTGCCCCGCGCGCGCCCGCAGAGCCTCAGCGACAAACGCGAATTCGGCCCCGCGGGTCTTGCGCTCCTCGACGAGCAGGGACGCAAGCGCGTGGTGAAACGAGGGTACTTTGAGTCCTCGGGCGTGACGAATGGACCGCGTGGCTCGGTCGCGGGCTTGCCGTGTACATGGCGCGTCAAGGCAAGGGTCGTGTCGGTAGAGGGAAGGTTGCTTGGGTGAGATTCGTACTCGGTGCTGGAGTCGTACTCGTACGGGTTGTCGGAATCCTCAGGGACCTCATATAAGAGGTCGACATGAGCGCTGCTTCCCGGAGTCGGGCAACGCGGGAACCGGGACATGGGGCGCGCCAACGCACGCTGGCTGCTCTGGCTGTTCGTCGAGGGAAGGCGTTTGGAGGGAGAGGAAGGCCGAGCGTAGAAGCCAGAACGCTTCGTACCCAACACCGAGGAAGGTCGTACGATGCCTAAGCGCCCAGAACGAGAACGAGAGCCATTACTTGACGCTGGCGACGAGTATGATCCACTAGAGGAATAGAATCCCGAGCTGTCGAGTGATTTGGGTTCGGGTTCCTTCCTGTCAAAGCTGAATGGTCCCCTTTGCTGGTCAGCGACATCCACGATCATCCCAGAGGTGTAGGTGGACTCACCACTCGGGCATGGTCTAGAGCTGTCTAATGTTGCCGAGAGACGAACGGTTATTATTGGGGAGGGTAAGGGAAACAACGATACGATGACGAGTGGGTGATGAAGAGAAAGTAAAGTGTTGAAGGAAGATGGGAAATAGCGAAGAAGTAAATTTGGAGCAGTGGATGGAAATATCAGTACACGCCGCGCGGCGTTCGCGAGTGTCTTCCCTCCTCGGTTATGAGAAATCACAGAGTGCCCAAACTACACCGAGAAGCCAGGAGGAGCAATCTGCATATCGTGTCGTAAGAGTATCAGTGTGTATCTCAATGGTATCGCACGTATCTAGAACAACTTCCTAAAGAACCGCCTAACCCTACCAGGCTTCCGCGCCTCCTTCCCAAACGCCGCCCCCCACCTCAGACCAAGAGACATGACGCCCTCAAGGCCAACCTCGAGCTCACCGGCCTTCCACTCCCAGACGAGGTCATACACCCACATCGCGCCCATAATCGCCAGCACGAGGAGCTCATACCCCGCTTCAACAGGGAGGAGCACGACGCGCGCGAGCTGGGTAGCTTTCTCGCGATCGAAGCGCTCAAGCACAAATGTGAGAGCTAGGAGGACGGGGTACGCCCCGACAATGATCGCGAGTAGCGGCGAGTCGATTTCGAGAACGAGCGAAATGTACGAGTGCGCAAACACGCCCGCCATAGTGATCACGAGACACCAGCGCAGGCACCACCCGACCCATCGCGCGAGGTTGAACGTGGTGACGAAGTGCTTGGGGAAGTACAGCGTCGTGCGCGGGTTTCCAGGGGGCCAGGGAACGCCCGTCTTGTGGTCTCCGGGGATCATGAGGGGGTGCGGTTCCGCGTCCGAGTCGGACTCCGAGTCGGGGACGTCGCGTTCGGGCTGGGGGTCAAGTTCGCGCTCGCTGGAGCGGGACCTCCTCGACCTCAACTTTGACTTGGACTTGGACGCTGCCGACTTGGACTTTGACTTGGCCTTTGATAGCCCCTTAGAGATGGACGTCGCGACGGGCAGGGACTTGGACTTGGCCTTGGGACCTAACTCGCGGAGCACGCGGGACGTCGTCGAGGTCGAGGTTGTTCCGGAGCTCGACGGAGGGGGCTGGGCGGGTTCGAGAGGCAGGGCAGGCTCGGAAAGTGTCTCGAGAACAGAAACGAGGGCCGGTGGCGGCACTGCCACTCGGGTCGGTGTCGGCGCTGCCGTGCGGAGCGGCGTCGATGTCAATGTCGGAGACGGTCCGTCGGGGTCGTGCGTCCGGAAGCCGAGCATGTTGCTTTGTCGGCGGAGTTGGCGCTGTCAACATAACATTCAATAGTTTCATGGATCTAGCTAGTGTTAGTCGTGCGAGTCGACCCGCTCGGACGCTAGCTTTCCGCATGCGTCGACTACTCCAACTAGCCCAGTCGACATTTTATGATCTCATTTTAGGTGGTGCTACAAAGTGGAGGTCAAGTGGAGGGGTCACGTGACGGTGTCGCAGCACCATCCTGGCGGCAATTGGTTCCGCCTATCTTCCCCTCCTGTCCAGGAGGTCGGTTCGGTCTGATTGCCGAGGTCTGTGGTACCCTACCTCCCTGCGCGGCGGACTTGTGGCCTGTGCGTATGAGGTCGAGTCATCGGTTATGTGATCTCCCCCGTGTGATTTACGCCGTTGGTGATCTACCCCGACCGGTGATCTATCTCGTTCATGTTTGTGGTCTACCCCGTCTGTAGTCTAACCCGTTTGTGGTCTACGCCGTGATCTCCACGGTGGCAATGAAGCAACAGCACAGGTGGCATCAGGCGGTATCACTACATTGCAGAGAATCCGAATGGCTCGGTCGCCTTCCAGAGCGCAGTCCATCCCCATCCGGCATACAGCGCGCCGGGCCCCTCCTCCGCGCGGATAATGTTGTACCAATTCGAGGGGGTGTACCGGGGGAGATAGGCGGGGCGAAGGGGTACGGCCATGCTAGCCCCCCCGGCCGGGACATCTTCATCCTCCTTGGGACCAGGGTACGCCGAGACACGCACCATCGCGACACTGATCGGTCCCGCGGCCGCAGTCGACAAGATCAGGAAGATGCGGTACACCAGCACCCTTGCAGCCGATCCACCGTCTCTGGGGAGAATAACGTAGCAGATAACGCTGCCGAGGCCACACAGGGCTTGCAGTTGCATCGCCACCCCGTGGAGGGCCCAGAGTGTACGTGGGAGGTCGCGGGCGTCAGGGAAGAGCCGGGCCCACGTCCGTGGGTCCCAGGACCTGAGTGCCGGGGCGGTACAGGCGCGCACTTCGACCAGCTGCGATACGCACTCGAGAATATGGTGCACTAGCATCGTGAGTAGGATAGTGTATATCGTCGGTGGGAGGAGAGCGAGGAGAAGGCGCTCGGTCGCGTATACGGCCACAAAACAAAGGATCGAGAGGGGGTAGCCTGCATGTTAGCTTGCTCGGGCTGGGACTTGGCATATGTATGTACCCCTGTACAGCGCCAACCAGCCGTCGGTCGCCTTGGTGCGCCGCAAGATGGCAAACGCGCTGGGGCGTTCCTTGGGTTCCCTGCGGATATCAGCGTGAGCGCAGCTCATCCCGTACAAATTATTATGCTTTGCCTTCATCTCCGGCTTGTCCGTCGTGTGCGTTTGGTCGGTCGGCTGGGTCGGCTCCATCGCTGTCGCCTCGGCCTTGGCCGTGCCCTTGTCTGATGACTCGATTGTACCCGTTTTTTCCGTCGCGTTTGTCTGAGCCGCGTTGCCCGTGCTGATAACCTTGTCCTCACTCTCCGTCTCCGTCTTCTCCATCCGCGCATCCGCCTCCGCCTGGCCGCCCTTCCCGTCCTTGTCCTTGTCCTTGTCCTTGGGGATATACATCGCCCGCGCGCGGACAAGCGCCAACTGGATGGGCCACGCGAGCGTCGCGAGGAGGATCGCGAAAGAGACATCGTCGTCGAACATGACGATCATGGTGTCAAAAGAGTGAGAATGAGAATGAGCGTCAAGCGGTAAGTAAGTATAATTGTTGAAAGTGAAGAGAGAGAGAGAATCAGGAGAACAGACTTTAAAAGGCCGAGGGAATCAGGACAACAACCTTGACAATTGACAGACGCGGGTACTGTAGCCGCCATGGACCAGTGGCGTGCCGCGTACAGTACCTGTGCACATTCCCTGCCAAGCAGCGTTTCAGCCATGAGTGAGGTCGCGTCAGCGTGATGGAGTAATAACAGCTGAACCGTCCACACCCCTCAGACTTGTCCGTCTCCCCCATGTCCCAAGGTTACATTGGCCACAGAACGCACAGCTGCAAGGTCAACGGGACAGACTCCACCGGTGCCACACGCTTATCACAATCAAGCTCAGATCACGTGAGCCCACATATTAATACCCCTTCGGCCCCTTGAGCCCTTGTCCACGAGATCTACCACAACTCGGGTACCTACCCGGCACCACAGCTCCCAAATTCCTCGCTCGGCGAGCCAAGCATGCGCGTCCCGTGACTCCAAGCCCCAAGTCACCAGTGTCGACGTTGATGATGATCGTCACGATACCGAGTATTCTTTGCCAAACCAGTCCCCGGCCCTCTAGCAGTTACGTCATTGAGGTAGGGGTTGGCTAAGGGGAACATGAGTGCAAACAGGAGGAAGGGGTCCGGCGCGCGCCGATGTTGGTCGGCACACAACCCACCAGAGTGGCAATGAGGAAGCAGACGCCCAGGTGACATGCAACGGCATTACTTTAACATACAGAGAATCAAAATGGCTCGATCGCCTGCCAGAGCGCCGTCCATCCCCATCCGGCCCACAGCGCGCCCCACCCTTCTTCCATCACGATGGTAGGGTATACAGCAAGCACCATTTCCCGGGACAGATGGGCTGGGCGGGGCGGGGGAGAGAGGGGCCAGCTCGGGGCGAGCCCTGCGTTGTCCTTCTTGTCCTCAGTCTCATATGCGGAGACGCGAGCAATCGCAACCCTAAAAGGCACCAAGAAAACAGTCGAAAGCATCATGAATACGCGCGCCCAGATCGGGGACGCGCGGAGATCGATATCGCGGGATTTCAGCAGGCTGGCGATATCACCGTCCATGCCGAAGAAACCCAGGTTCTTCAGCATGAACAAGACAACGCCTAATCTGAGCCACAGATAGCGCGCGGGAGGAATGAGTAGTCGCCAGGTCCGTATGTCCCTTGTTCGAAAGGGGGTCGTACAGAGACGGATTTCGAAGATCGGGACTAGGATCTCGAGAAGGATCTGCAGGACCACCACGGATATGAAGACGGGGGGCGAGTCGGGGAGGATAGTGAGGAGGAGCGGCATGGTGTTTGCCTTTGCCACCAGGGCGAGGATCATGAGGGGTAAGCCTGCGGGTTAGGTTTCTCCCCATGCTCGACCAGTTCCAGTTACACCAAAGGCTCGGACTGGACATACCCCTGTACAACGCCATCCATCCCTCGGTCTCCTTTGTCGCCTGCATGATGGCGAGCACGCCGGGGCGCTTCAGCGGTCCCCTCCAATCAGCGCAGGTCTGTCGGGAACGCACTGATTATATCTTTCCGTCCACTCCGGGCTGTTCATCTCCTTCTCGGCTGTCGGCTCGGTCGGCTCCATGTCTGCTGTTGGTGTATCCGACGTGGTTGTTCGCCTTCCACTCACCCCGATACCACCGCTTCTCCCTTCCCCCCTCGTGCTCCCACTCCCACTCCCACCCCACCAGAGCGTCCTTGGGGATATATGCTGTCCGAGAGCGCGCAAGGGCGACCTGGATGGGCCACCCGAGCGCCGTGAAGGGGATCGCGAGCGGGAGGTCATCGTCGAACATGTTATGTCGTGTAATGAGCATTTCGGCCTATTAATGAGGGTTAATGAGTGTACAGGTGAGAGCTGGGCAGTAGGCGGTAGGTAGTAAGTGAGTGTAAGTGTGTAAAGTCAAAGAGACCAAGTCGAGGTTGAAAGAAGACATCGCGCGATCCTAAGTGCTTACCCGGTATTCAAACGCTCTGTGCGTCCACCCTGCCAAGGAGCAACGTGGCGTTTCAGGCGCGTGCGCGCGTGAGTGACACTTCCTGGTTGCGAGCAACATGGAGTGGAGATGGACTATATTACATGACCGTATCCATCAAGTCTCGCCAGTCCCATAACTCATTCCCGGGCACCAAACTGCACAACTGGAGTTGCCCACACACGACAAGCGAGCCTTGTGCCACACGCTTATCAAAATCAAAACCAAGATCAAGATCACGTGAGCGCACGTGCCCCGCCCCATCCCTGATATCCACCAGATCTACCCCCGCCCATCCCAGCACCCCACAACTCCGTTCCACTCGCTCGCTCGCGAGCAAGCATGCGCGTTCTCACTTACAAGTCGCCGATGTCCCCGACGTCGACGTCGCCGATGATCGTCACGACACGACTCGCCACCGAGTGTTCTGGCAAAGTTTCCTAGTCCGGACCGGTCCCGGCGCGACCTACGGCCTATTCACATACGGTTACGTCATGCCCGCCAGTGATTTTCATTGATCATTGTTGTGGGCCGTGGGATCGGATCGGATCGATGATTGGCCGAACTGTTGCTGCTGGTGGTCGTGGTGATGACGATCTGCGGCGTGGTCTGAATTGTGAATTGTAGATGACGATGAGCAGAATTGTTCTATGCTGTGGTTGTGACTATTGTGGATGTGCTGTTATTGTATCAGAACAAAGAGTAACCTCTACTGTTCCAAGCACGGCCTCGACATGGATTGAGCAGAGGCAGTCCACATATCACACACTGGCAGTAAATAGGTTGCCGGACCCAGGCGGCACAAGGAGCGGCGTCACCCGCCCAAAATATTCGACCCCTGGTAAAATCACGCCCAAATTCTCTCCCTCCCTCCCTCGCGAGCTGCAGCTCGTGCGCCCCTCCACTTTACTAACTCGGGTCACCCCACACGCCCCCGGCTCGGCCCTAGACCAGAGCCAGGCCCCAAACTCTGGCTTGGCTCGTCCAGGATGTCCAGGGTGAGCAACAGAGAATGCTCCCAGATTGCACTTGCACTTGGCGTAAATTGCACCGGACCCCCCTCGTGCAGCACATGCTCACAACGAGGATGCAATACCAACCACCGGTTTGAGTCTGCAACGACGGGGATTGTAAACAACAACAAAAAAGTTGAGAGACGACACAATATGCAGAGAGGGAGAGCAACATACAAGTAGCTACATTAAGGTGTAGGGGGGACAGGGTGGGGTGTTGGTACCATTTGGCAGCGGTAGATTTGATAGTGGAGGGATTGGGAGAACTGGGACGGTGGATACGAGATGGATATTCGCTCAAGAGTGACGGAATGAGCACAGTGGCTTGAGGTTGAGATTGCGAGTTGGGACAGGGTCGCTGTAGGCGCGAGC
>Ga0160505_101239_pt1 | contig 12429 bp, 5 predicted proteins | sample DIDeMG_FD_108225 | JGI IMG/M metagenome (GOLD analysis project Ga0160505, IMG submission 108225) | Enriched chicken feces microbial communities from UW Madison campus, WI, USA - DID2874_E49_Stillage MG | ecosystem: Host-associated > Birds > Digestive system > Large intestine > Fecal ... | reverse complement strand
GATGGTTGTATTTTTTGTGAGGGTTTGGGTGTTATTTGTTTTGTTTTATTTTTTTTTTTTTTTTTTTTTTTTTTTTTTTTTTTTTTTTTGGGAATTGGTCGGATTGGGTAGCACCAATGACAACCCCCTTCTTTCCGCACTTGTGATTCCGTTGCGCTCTGGCACCCATGTCCTTCCAGGATCGCGTCCGCACAACCGAGGGTGATGGGAAGTGTCTGCTGATACTATGTCGGATGGCTTTGTGAACACTGCCGCGCGTTCTATGAACACTTTTGACGTTTTTTTATTTATTTATTTATTTCTAACCCCTTGATGGGGTGAGGATATTTTTCATGGCTTCAACATTTCTAGTGCGTGCAATCTTCATCCGTCCTTCGCGAGGGGCCGCCTGGAATTGGCGTTGTAGTACCAAATGAAAATTTTTTTAGTTACCATGCGATTCGGTGAGCACCTTGGCGTAGGATCTTCTCCGGCCTCTGGTGGAAACTTTTGGGGTTCGAAAATAAATGGTGCAAGAAAGCTTGCCCCATGCCAACCCGCCACAGTTACCGTGTACAGCGACGGCCCCCCAATTGCGCGCCCGTGAATTCCAATTGCGGACCCTATTGCTGGAGGGGCTCGAGCCACTGTCTCGGTTAGCGCCTTTCCTACTTCATCATTCAAAGGGAAAGACCTCGATTTAATTAAAAAAAAAAAAAAAAATCCAGCGACCAAGCGCCAGCCATGGTAGTACAACCTACTACGCCCCGACCAGAAAGTTTCCCGGACCTGACGATGCCCCCAACGGTGTCAACACGCTGGGAATCCACGTAAATCACGAATGCCGCCGATCACATCGTCCAACGCCGCAGCACCGCAGTCACCAAGGCCATTTCAAACGACACTTTTTCTCAAAGCGTCCAACAGCACGATCATCTCCCACTCTACGTCCAGCAACTACATTTAAGAAAAAAGATATAACAAAAGAATATGTTTAAGAAACGGAAAAAAAAATAATTTTTTTTAAAAAACAAAACAAACAGGAAAATGAAAAAGCCCCTCTACTTGAGAAGCTTTTTGAAAAACTTTTTGGCCCCAGTTGGATCATGGGGTGGTACAACAGTTTCGCTGCTGTCGGTGACGGTGGTGTTATTGTGGTGGTGGTAGAGATGGAAGCGGCTGGGACTTGATGCCGGACTAGGTGTTGGGCTTGTCGCTAGCGCTGGTGGCGCTGGTGGTACTAATAGCTGCTCTTTCCCACTGCTAGGTTCTGGCGACACTGCTGCCGATGCCACGCCTGCTGGCCCTGACACGGGCGTCAGGGAGGGCGATAGCTGCAGCTTTTTGAGCGAGGCATTGGTGGCACTGCGCAAGCGGCGCTTGAACCCCACCGACGACTTGGAGGCGTTCTCGTCGTTGGTGTTGTACTGCACGAGCTCTGAAACCGCCATGAGCTCCTTGTAGTCCGTTAGCTGGCGGAGCTTGCCGTCGCCGGTGCTGCCCGCAATCGCGGCTGCGGCCGCGGCCGAGGCCTTGGACTGTTCCTTGGAGGAGAAAAGCACATTGCCCATCACGCGGCCCGTGTTGCCTAGGAGCAGCTTGGTCACGTCGCGTTTAAGCCGCAGCACCAGGTCAAGGTTCGACCACGTCTTGTTCCGGTAGGAGATCTCGGGCAGATCAATTACCAGTTCGTGAATATTGAAAATGGAGGTGTCCGACCGTTTGTACGACACACACATGGTACTGGGCTTGAGCCGTGCGTGCACAAGTGACATGTAGTTGGATGCGCGGTTGAGCATGATTGAAATCTCATCCTTATTGCGCGCGGCTGCCGCATCTGCGGAGGCATTGCTGCCGTTGCTGCCATTGCTGCCGTTGCCTCCATTGCTAACCACAAAGCTCGTTGTCTTACGCAAACGCGAGCTAAGGCTCGAACCTGTCGCGCTCCGCTTCATTTGCGGCTTTTGGGGTGGTGCCGCGTGGGTGTGGATAGACTGGTCATCAAAGTCAGAGTCCGAATCGCTCTCACTCTCACTCTCGTTCCCAGTGTTCTTTTTACCCTGGTACTTGCGCACATTGAACGGGCTCTCGTCGCGATCGTTCGGGAAAAGATACTCAAAAAGCATGTCCCACGTCCGTGAGTCAACCTGCAGTTTTATTGGCTTGAGGTCAATGTCAAAGTTTTCGATAATCGTGATACCGCCAATGGGATCAAGCATTGTCCAGTCAACAGCTACAAAGCTTTTATTACTCTCGGTCTCACCATCATACTCGTCGTCTGTATCATTGATACTGGAAGGTTGCTTACTGTCTCTGGGTATGCCCAAAAATGTATTTCCCTTTTTGCGCTTCTTTTTCTTCTCAGGCCCGGGAGTGCTTGGCGTATACGGCGCAAAAAGCTCCGGATAAGTTGTTCCCGGGACAAGGTTGAAAGCCTGCATGATACCCAGCTGAAGCGAATTAATGTTGAACCCATCCGCTCCTTGGATCCGATTGAACGCAGCTTCGGCAAGACCAATATCCAAAAACGGCTCACGCTGAGCATCAAGAACATGAAGAATTAGCTGGTTGGCGCCAAACGAGAATTTGAGAAATTTGTCTGCCATGCTACTGAAGCCACTATCTGTCGTCGAATTCTGGCCAGTTGGATCATCCTCCTCAGCCTTGCGTTCCATGCCAGTGCGGATCGCTTCCATCATAACAAATAACTCTAGTAGCGCATGGTTCTGTTCAATCTCAATCTTTTCCAGTTCCACTAGCTGCATTACCGAAAGTGTCGGCAGACGCGTTACAAACTCCATTTTAATATCTTGGAAATTGCGCACATTGTTCTGTAGCTGATTGATGCGGTCAGTGATGTTGTTGAGGTCGGAAAAGTCAGTTGCGAGCATAACCTTGTCAAGCCGTTCAGATCTTTCCCGTTCCGCCGGCTCAGTATAGATCAGCAGATCCATGACAAGCGTAAACATGGCAAAAAACTGCTGCGAGTCGCAGTGTACCGCAACTCTGGGAAAATCAACCTTAACAAGGTTTTGATGGTTGTTGCTGTCACGCATTGAAGCTGGCGACAAGGAAGATATATTTTTCTTGTTGGCCTGGATACGTAGCGAGTTGGGCTTAACATAACTAAAGAAAACTGACGTACGCTCAATCACCAGTGTTTGTTTCAGTGGCGTGCTATCGTAGAAGCAATCGACCGAAAGCCATGGTGGCCAGATAGTGTCAGGCTCCGTTCCATAAGAATTCTTGTTGCTAAACAGAATCCTCAGTAACTCTTCATCTTTGGGTCCAAACATGATTTGGTCACGCGACATGACAAAAAACTGTGCATTCTGCAGTGCGGCACCGTACCGAGTCTCAACTACCTTTTGACTCTCGTCAGTATCCTCAGAATGTTGCTTGTCTTTAATTATGATTGACTTTAACTCGATGCTTTCTGTGGTCAGGAGAACACACATATTAGGATTTTCCTCACTGATAAGCTGGACTTGCGGTGAGACAAACTTGACAAGATATTCTTCTTCCGCCCAGTAGTTGTCTATCGTTTCTGTAGACTTGAGTTCCTCATTGTAACGTTTGTATGCATACTCATCTTCGTCTTTCTCATCAAGAGATTCTTCAGAATAATCGTCGCGCAAGTTTATTCTCGATGAAGATGACCGCAAGCTTTGAAAGATGGTACCAATGGAATTTTCTAATACCTTGCCATCAAGATCAAGAGCAACGTTTCCGCCACTGTGCTGATTCTGCTGCTGGTTTTGTTGTGACTGCTGTTGGTGCAGCTGCTTCTCCACCAAGTCATCTAAATATTTGATGGCTTTCTGCGTCAGGATGTATGAAAACGCACGGCGCTCGCCTACCCTACTAAAATACTTCATAAGGGTGTTGCGCACAGTGTTGTTCCATTTCATCTGAAACGAATGAATGATGAACCGGCCGCTGAAAGAAGATCCATCCTCATCAGAGTTGGTTTCATCAAAATTGATCTCATCAGGCTCACAATGGGATGTTTCATTGTGGTGGTGCTGATTTTGATTCATAGCAACAGAGATCTTTTGTGCACTCCTCTCAATTGCTGTTTGGACTTTATCTCTTGCACGACTTTGTATTTGCAAAACGGTCTGAATCCGATCATTAATCATGGTAATAGTAGCTTCAATGACAGCGACTTTAGGATCGTCCTTAGGCAGGGAGTTAACCATATCCTGGTTCATGCGGAGCTGGTCCTGGAGTTCGTCAAGACGTTCCTTGATAAGAGTCTGCTGTGTGTCAACTAGAATATCACCACCAATGAGACAGACATGGGAGGGCTCATTACCAAAAGGAACAAAGTCCTTTGATACCAAGGCATCATTGTTACAGTTATTATGATCATTATAGTGAATGTCAAGATCAGTCTGCCGGAGGTAGGTCCAATGCGGCGTGTAGCCCAAAGGTGAAATTGTGACTTTTGCAGCTGCTGCAGAAGGAACATATCCTTCCAGTTCCGTGTAGTCATCATAGTCAACCCATGTCAAGTCATCGTCATGGATGTTGAACTTGCCGTGTGACGAAAGACCCCTCTGACTACTATTAGATGAAGAAACAATCGAAGGAGCACGTAATGTCTCAGCGCTGTTATCACTTGTGTTGGTGGTTGACATGCTAAGCTCATCCTTAAAGTGTGCTAAAACAACGCGGACATCAGTGCCAACAAGATCAATCTCACCAGCATTGAAACCCATTTTCCAGCGGAATCCAGACTCCGAATCTGACTTTTCAGGTGATTTACGTTGATGCATGTCCATTGAGAACTTTTCAATCTTAGCTTTAAGGCCGACGCAGTTATAGTTGGAGCCACGAGGGGCCATGACAGTAGATTCAACCTCACTATCATTACTCGATGCATTATTCTCACTCTTTCCAGATCGGTGATGATGTGGAGTGTGGTAACTCTTTTGGACGTAGGTATGACTGAAAAAGAGAGGGGCAAGCTGGAGCTGGTATTTAACAGAGAAAAGATGCCGACCAAATTTCTTAGGCTTTGCAAGAGTGTTACTTTGCGTAGTGAACAACTTTCCGGAACGCATGGGTAATGACAATGCACCGTCAAATAGACTCCACCACTGGAAAATATGCGAGAAGAGACGCGGGGTAAGGTGGATACTATTGTAAAATTCCTCATCACCAAGCGCCTGTGATCCATTTTCATTAGCCATAGAGCTCACTGCAATAGCCAAGTGCAGATATTCACTTCTGAATCCTTCATAAGCGTCATAATGCTCAAGATCCTCTATGAAGGAAGGGTTGGATAATTCAACTTCATAATGGGGTCGGAAATCGTAAGTTCGCATGTTACTGTCAGATGAAACTTTGCGCTCAAACAACAATCCACCGACCCAACGGACGCGGCTACTGAACTTCATAAGCACTTTTTGGAATGTTGGCTTCTCATCCAGCTTGCTTTGACAAAACAAGCCACCAGTCTTGGTGAATGAGTTAGCAAGGTATTCTGACTCTTGAACAGTATAGTCTGGCACTGCAATAACGTATTCATCACTAGTAACAACAATGAGCTCCTGTAGACTTTTGACAGGGTCTTTAGTACCGTTGACTGTAAGCTCCACATTATTTTTCCAGGCCATAACAAAGCCAGCTCCAGGGCCAACAAGCGCATAAGGGCTGCGAGAGCCCTTGAAAAGAACCTCAATACTGCCGTGTGTATTACGCAGTGCAAGACGTGCATGAAACACATTCCGGATTTTATCCCAGAATCCAAGCTTCTCCGATGGATCAATAGGTGGCTTTGACAAAAGGTCAAATGTCTGCATAAACGTCTGTATCACTGGCTGAGTGGATACACTCCATGAAATGCGCGAAGGAAGAATTGTGTTAATGTCAAACTGTAAGTCTGTATACATTTTGACAGATGAAACAGTCTTGCGCAATCGCAGAATAAATAGGTTATCATTATCTGCGTGCTTGGAACTAAGGCTGGAGGCAAGGGGATCGAGAGGAACATATACATTACGGAAGCTGGACTTCTTTGCAGAATAGTTCTCTGCAAGAACAAATAGACCCTTAATTTGCACGGCTGGTAATCCACCTCGTTGAGACAGGTCCAGTTCAGGGAAATGCAAAAGAGGCAGAGGATAATCGCGGAAATGTAGCCGAACAGACGAGCACTGCAAGACATTGTACAATGGTACAAGTGTAGAGAATGTTGTACTTTTTGGTAAACCTTTACCGACATCAAAGAGAAAGTCTCTCAAGCCATCCTCACTTAACACCGGCTTGGATATCAACCAATCCATACTCGATAACTCCATATAAAACAAGAAGGGGTAGGGAGAGTAGCCAACAATACGCTCCTGAGTGAGAATTTCAGATTTTATTGTATCATTGGCTGGATTGGTTTGCATCTGAGCTTGGATGCTACCCTTGAGGTTGCGTTCTGCAAGCTTGTACTCTTTTATCCAGTTTGTAGAAAAGTACTTCTTGAGACGGTAGCGGGCATCTTCCTCAGAGACAGCAACATCATCCCCGAAATCGGTAGCCTCCGTAACAATGTAGCCATGGTCTTGGGGTTCCGAGTTATTCTTCTTGCGAGAGCGATTATGATTGGGACCAGACCTCATTTGTGTGTGGAAATTCCTGAATCCTAAATGCTTTGACTTTCCAGAACTCTGGGTACTCTTGATTGAACGGCGATCATCCGGAATTTTCAGGAACTGGTCATTAGAATTGAAATTGGCAGAGCTAGTGCCGTTAGCCTTCATATTTTTGTCGCTATGTTGTTTTTCTTTCTCTGCCATTTTCTTGAGGTTTTCTTCCTTTTCCAATTTGGCGGCGGCAAGTTTCTTTTCAAACAATGCCTCTCGCTCAATTCGATCTCGTTGCTCTCTGAGGCCAATCTCAAATATCAGGCCAAGTTTAGACTCAAAAAGGTCATCTTCAACAGTCCACAAAAACTTGCGTGTTTTAATCCGAATACGGGGAATGGGTGGCATTTTGTTGCGCTCCTTCACCGGGATGGTGTAGTCAGGCTGATTATAGAGTGCACGCTTTGTGATGGTTAACGATGCTTTGAGTGCGGAGATTAGACTGTCAATAATGGCATAGACAACCAATTGGTGTACAAAGTTGAGACGAAGACCTGCACTTTGAAACACGATCTGATCATCACCACCAGAAAATTTGCCGTGCTTGTCTAGTTTAAAAACAAGTGAAGGTCTTCTAGAGGTAATTAAGCGGGCCCACGCGTCGGGGATATTTGGGTGTTTTGTGTAGAGACGAATAAACTTGGCTGCAAACGCAACTGGTTTGGCTCGTGACTTTGTAAACTCAAAGTTATTCAACTCCAACATGAGCTTTTGGTGGTTTGGCAGGAACGTCTTTGCTTTTACAAAGCCAGCCTTAACTTTGATATCAATAAAATCCTCCAACCGTGGCTTGGAACTGGAAGACTTTTTCAAAGTTTTGTCAATCATCAGACTCCTAAGAACGAGACTCATACAAATGGAAATAATGTACTGAGTGTTGACATCCCAGGAAACCAGCACGGATGGAATGTTACAGTTGATTTCGGCTAAAGGACCAACCGTATCACTGAGTGACTTCAAATGGCCCGAAAGATGTGTAATGTCTAAAATAATATCTTTATGATTTAGCTGTTCTTGTGAGAAGGTGTCGAAGATTCGTGTGCAAGATAGCCCATCGATAGTATAAAATAGCTTCCTAGAGCCTTCCAGCTCCTCGACTTTCTCCAATCGCTGATAACCAAGTGTGAGATTTTGAACATTGAACTTCAAACCACGAGATGTGATGAACTGTCTCTCAATCTCATCAGCAGCTAACGCAACAGTGACATCAGCTATGGAAAAATCAAAACTATTAAGCCAGCCAGGAAGAGCTTTCAAAAAGAAATTCTTCTTTTTTGCTTCAGTGGAACTTTCAATAGAAGTTACTGACGGAGACCGCGCCCGAGTTTCGGTTGATTTGATGTGGTATACAACTTCACGCAGGCCGTAGAATATCTCACTATTGATAGCGAGCACCTTCACATTGCCCCACTGCCCAGAAAGTGATACTGAGATGGTAGGGTCAATAAGAGTGGTGACTTGGAAGAGCAGCGATTCACTATTAAGAAAATCGTAGCGCTCACCCAACTTTGACTCATACCAGGCTTCAAATGCTGATACATTCAAAGATGCCTTAGAGTTATAGACTGATTTGCCATCTGGATCAGTAGTATGCTTTGAAACAAAATCGCAAAAGATTTTGGTACAATTTAGCACGCCAATACCAGACAAATCAGCAGGCAGTGATTTCTTTGTGTAAGGAATTTTTTCTCCTCTGTTTTTAGGCTCGTTAACAAGAAGCCGGATTGCAGGCTCGTCGACAGTGAGTTTAATAGATGCCCTGGGTAATAAATTGTTGAATGAAAAGGCAGAAGACTTTTCCTTTTTGGCATGAGAATGGCCTCTCTTAGACCCGGATGAAGAAAAAGCTGCTAGCAAAATTCCAACATGGTGCGGTTCCAAACTTATTGATGGGGTTGTGATGTTGACATTAGCTCGAAGAATAGTATCATTCAGCTCCAGATATATATCTTTGACATATTCAAACGTCTTAGAAAAAATGTTGGTCTTGGACGTGGCTGTAATCAAAGGGACAAACATGAGTTCTTCCTGTACAGCTTTATGATCTAAACCAAGCATCAACGAACTACAGGTAAGGATTGCTTGGTGGGCCGTATTCCCGTCTTTAAAGAAAAACCGGAAAGCTGGATTTTTTGGATTTAGGCGACTAAGATTGAGCGAGATGTCTTTCGAAGAGACGGCAAAACTTGGCTCGTCGCCATTTGACTTTGTTTTTCCTCCCTTTCTCTTAAGGATGCTGAGTGGGCACTTGTACACTCCAACAGACGCAACCTTAAGCTCAACCTCTTTGGTAATTTGTATCAGCTTGTTGGCCACTGCCAGCAACCGACCGGCAGACTTGGCCGTGCTACTAGCTGTTGCCCTGTCGGATTTGGGACCAGCTGATGTTGGCCGAAGCTCTTGTATTGAATTGAAAATATTGATCAGTTTGTTTGCGGGAACATTGACAGTACCAAACTTACAGAGCAAGGCCAGCTCTTTAAGATCGAGCGTCGTGGTATCAACCACAACACTAGCCTCAATGTAAAAATGATCAAAAATCTTTTGCGACTTTTTAGACTCCTCTCCAACAGGGTTTACGTATAATTGCTTGATACCGAGCTCACAAAAGACAGGAACTTCGCCCGATATAGTGCTGTGACGGTCGAGTGTGCCTGAGAATTGTGAAAAGTCCATGAGCGACATACCGCGAAGGTCAAATTTCAATATAACTTTGCCCAGTACTATGGAGGCTACATTCTTGAGCGTGATGACTGTATCTCCTGCTGAAATGTCAATGTAACGTCCATACTTGATACAGAGCCGAAGCAGACGGAAAAGAAATGAACCCTGCTTGACAATATGCTTTTTGTCCGAAGAGCTGCGATTGCCCTCTTCCGAGGGATTTTTTGGTGCCGAAGATTCGCCGTAGTACTTGGGGTCGACAGTGATCTGAAAGTTTTTGATATAAATAGTAAACCAGCCTGGTCGCGTGAATGTTGGCCTGTGTATCGAAATCCCAGCCTTGCCAATATAACAATTGATATGCGGATGCAGCGAGAATGAAACTCTGCGCAGACAAAGAAATCCGGTCCCAGCTATCGATATGCCAGTTGAGAGTCTGATTAAAAACAGGATGATGTGCGATAGCAGGTAAAACACAGCTATTACAGCTGCTACATAGATCAAGCCGTGTTCGACGCCCCCAAAACTTGACGAATCATTGAGCAGCCCATAGAGGCTCTCTACCAAGAGCATTCTGCAACACAAATGTTAGAATTGTCTGGATAGGGAGACTAGGAAGGGCCTACGTGTTTGAAGGTTGCGAAATGATGGTGTACCCAAAACAAGCGATGCAATTACAGACTTACCTAATAAATCTAGAATAAAAACTGGTCAGACAGGGGATTATATTGCTAAGGATTGAAAATATACTCACTGGTGGTGATGCAGTGGAGGTGCGGATGAGTGATCGAGCAGGCACAAGCTGGACCTTGATATTGTTGATGTGGTTGGGAGGTGCTATTAGAAGTATCAGGGCTCAGAACCGGGCGTATTGCGATGGGGGGACAGGCTCAGGAATAAATGAAAAATGGCTGGAGATAAAAGCCCAGAGATGTCTTACTCTTTATCCTGTGTGAGTGGTGTTGACAATGGTAAAGAAGGAGGGTTAAAGATCCGCAAAAATTTCAGACTCAGGAGGGTTTAGCTGTGCAAAAGTTCAGGGTCAGATATATAGTAGCATCTACGCCAGCAATGACACGCAGTATAACGCCAAAGCAATAACTATGTCTTTAATTGATGACCGTCTCGTTAGATCAAATGAATAAATAAGATGCTCATTCCTTGCGGTTTTTTCCTCTCGTCAATTGTGCTTCTGATCTTGTTTTTTTATTATTATCGCGACTTGCGATTATCAAGAGCCTCGTTTACGGGCTTGTCCTTTTGAGTCAGTGGAAAATGGGTAGACACCCTTGTTTTGAGCCTTAAAACTTAACATATCGAACCCCCAACCAGAAAAATACAAAATTTTGCACAAAAAAAATTTTTTTTTTTTTCAGAATTTCCTTTTCCTCTTTTCTCTTTCTCTTCAACGACTTTGGCACTGTTTTTACCATCGCCATCCTGCTCTTTCTCTTTTAAGAAACTCTATTAAGACTATCTGCCATGTCCAATTTTGCTAAGTGTAAGAGCTTTTTTGGCGGTGCATGCGTCGTGCGCATGATCTGCCCCTTTCTGACCTAATATGCTAACAACCTTGAACAGTTCAAAATATCGGATCTTGGGCCGACGAAGTCGACGCCGATATTGCCCAGGAAGAATACACCGGTTTCAAGGAGACCAACTCCTCTGCCGCCAACCAGGCCGCGACTTCTGGCGTCAAGGCTGAAGAGAAGGAGAAGGAGCAGCAGCAGCCCCTCTTCACCGCCAAGTTCATTAACCTCGACTGGCAGACCACCGAGGAGGAGTTTAGAGGCCTCTTCAGCGAGCCCTCTTTGGGAATCACCAAGATTGACTTCCTCTACGACAAGCAGAACAAGCCCCGTGGTATCGCTTTCATTGATTTCGAGACTGAGGCCGATCTGAACAAGGTCGTCGCTGAGTGGAACAACCATGAGCTCAATGGCCGCAACATTAAGGTCTTTGCTTTTGATCACAACAAGCCCAAGACCCGGACCCCAATCACTAACAACCTGACCAGCGAGGGTGGCCGCGATTTCAGCAACTGGGAGAAGCGCGAGCCCAGCTTTAACCGAAACAACAACAACAACAATAACAACAACATGAACACCTTCAACCGCACTAGACCCACCAACACCTTCAACAGCAGCAACAACACCAACAGCAGCTTCCGCCGTGATGAGTGGAAGTCCAACACCCCCTCGTCTTCTACTACCCCTGCTACTACCACTCCCCTTGCCAGTACAGAGCCTGCCAGACCCAGAGTCAAGTTGAACCTGGCCCCTAGAACCAAGCCTTTGAATGTTGGCGAGGAGACTAGCCGCCCTAGTTCACTCTTTGGTGCTGCTAAGCCCGTTGACACCGCCAAGAAGATCCGTGAGATTGAGGAGCGTAACGCTAAGCTTGAACAGGAGCGCCTTGAGCGTGAGCAAAAGCTGGCGGAAAAGGCACAAGCTGAGAGAGAGGCCAAGGCTAAGCTCGAGGCCGCTCGCAAGTCCTTTGCTGCTTTAAGCACTGAGGATGAGACCGCCAAGGACGAGGAGGTTGAAGAGGAGATTACCAGCAGCCGTAAGAAGGAGGACCTGACGGCCGCTGAGAAGTTGATGTACGCTGAGGCCACCCAGGAGGAGCTGGACGGTGATGGATGGAGTGTTGTTGGTTCCGGCAAGAGAGCTGGCCGTAGATGAACCAACGATACCTGATAATCACCAAAAAGACGAAAAAGAAAAAAAGCAAAATAGAACGAAAAAAAAAAGAGCGAATGTTTGTATATGATATTTCAGTTTTGTAGAAAATTAATTCAATAGTATCTGTGTTATGGGTAATGTCAGTATGAACACAGCTTGCACAACGGAAGGCACGGGCCTCGATACGGGAGGCCAAGCTCAAGATTTACGGATCGAGGAGGAACCGGAATGTTCATAGTAATGACAGTAGTAATAATAACAATAATAACAATAATAACAATAATAGTAATAATAGTAACGACAAAAAAAAAAAGGCTCATTTGAAACCTGACGATGACTTTTTTTTTTTTTTTTTAAAATGGGGTTGAATTTTTAAAATTATTTTTTTTTTTTTTTTTTTTTTTTTTTTTTTTTTTTTTTTTTTTTTTTTTTTTTTTTTTTTTTTTTTTTTTTTTTTTTTT
>Ga0160505_101238_pt1 | contig 12431 bp, 7 predicted proteins | sample DIDeMG_FD_108225 | JGI IMG/M metagenome (GOLD analysis project Ga0160505, IMG submission 108225) | Enriched chicken feces microbial communities from UW Madison campus, WI, USA - DID2874_E49_Stillage MG | ecosystem: Host-associated > Birds > Digestive system > Large intestine > Fecal ... | reverse complement strand
TATTATTATTATTATTATTATTATTATTATTATTATTATTATTATTATTATTATTATTATTATTGTTTCTACTACTATTTATCATTAAATGTATACGTAATTATCCGTATAAACTTAACCCACGGCGTTTTGTCAGCTTTTCCCACAATTTTTTCTTTTTTTTTTCCACGCGTCTTTTAGTTTACCGACTTAAGACATCACCATTTGATCCAACCTTCAGCCCACTAAAACTCGGGCAACATAATCTTAACTTCTTGCTATAGCAAACCTGATATCTGCTATCCTTGCTCGACCTATCTTTCATTCAATTCAATTCAATCCAGTTTATTTCAATTTTATTTTTTGAAAATTGCACGATTCTAAAATGGCTTCCGAAGAATTTGTACCCGTTATCACGTCCCTCTTGGACACTGATCTATACAAGATCACCATGCAAGCGGCGGTCCTTGGCAACTTTAGTGACGCTGGTACGTATCTATCATACAGGAAATTCTTTCACAGACCCTTAATCTACATGATTGAATAGATCTGCTCCTACAACCAATTTCTTTTTACTGACACCATTTTGATTCTTTTTTAGAGGTTGAGTACGGCTTCACCAATCGCACGCCGGAGAAAAAGTTCACGCGCGCAAGCCTCGAATGGCTCCAAAAACAGGTTCGCCACCTTGGCACATTGAGATTTTCTCCCACAGAAATTGAGTATCTTCGTACCACCGTAAAATGCCTTCCCGAGACCTATCTCAAGTTCTTGGAAACATTCAAGCTTGTCCCCGAGGAAGAAGTTGATATCAAGTTTTTTTCTGATAACAATGAGGACGGCACTGCTGCTGAAGAAGGCCATATTGTGATAAACGTCAAAGGAAGCTGGGCACAGACCATCCTTTACGAGATCCCTTTGCTGGCACTTGTGTCCGAGGGTTATTTCAAGTTTGTTGATACAAACTGGAAGCTCGACGGCCAGGTCGACCTTGCTGCCCACAAGGCGGCTCAATTGTTCGAGGCCGGATGCACCTTCTCCGAGTTTGGCACCCGCCGGCGCCGCTCGTTTGCTACCCAGGACCTAGTAATCCAGGGCATTGTGCGTGCTGCCACTGCCAACCACACGCAGCCCAAAAACCCCCTTCTGATTGGCACGTCCAACGTTCTGTTAGCCCAGCGTTATGGCCTTACCCCCATTGGCACCGTTGCCCACGAATGGATGATGGGAATTGCTGCCTACACCCAGGATTATGTAAATGCCAATCGCATTTCCATGGATACCTGGATCAAGACTGTGGGTCCTGATGCCGCCGGGTTTGCCCTGACTGACACTTTTGGCACTGAGGATTTCCTTAAGGCCTTTGTACCTCCCTATTCGGACTATTACCTTGGTGTGCGCCAGGATTCTGGCGATCCACTTGTCTACACTAAGCTCATTGCAAACCACTATGAAAAATTAGGCTACGCGCGGGGCACCAAAAAGATCATCTTTAGTGACAGTCTTGACATCAACAAATGCAAAATTTACAAAGCGGCAGCCGAGGCTGCGGGACTTGTACCCTCGTTTGGCATTGGCACTTTTTTCACTAATGATTTTATTAATTTGCGCACGGGCACCAAGTCAACGCCGCTCAATATTGTCATTAAGATTGCAGCGGTTAATGGCCATCCTGCCATCAAGATTTCTGACAACGCCAGCAAGAATACTGGTGACCCTGCCACCGTCCGGGCTGTCAAGGCTGAACTTGGCTACACCGAGCGGGAGTGGTCTGAAGCTGACGAGTCCAAGCGCTGGGACGCTTAAACCTTGAGTGTATATATGTGTGTATGTGCAAGTTATTGTTTGTCTTTGTGTTACCCGAGTAAATTAATGCTAGTAAAAAAAACAAGATACCAAAAAAAAAACAAAAAAAAACATTTGAATATCATCTATCCGTCATTAATGTTCAATTGTATATGCCAATAATCAGAGTAACCATAAATTCATAACACTTTGAAGAAATACAATAATATAATAATAATATAAAAAATAAAAAAAAAACAACCTAAGTACCGGGTGCCAAGGACCGGGATCGCTTAACGGCAGCAACAAGCTCGCGCAGTTCTCGCACGCCCTTGGGTAAAGTTGATTGTTTACCAGGGCTTGTCTTTTCTACCACAGTCCCGCCCACAATCTTCTGGCGTTTATGCACCGGAAGATTAAAGTGACCATTAGCATCGGTTGCAGGTGCCACCGTCGCCGCAGGTTGACGCACGGAGAATCGCTCGTCAAATACATGTAAACTGTTCATGGCCTTGATGCGAGCCTGCCGGCGGTCAGACTCTTCCAACTGAGCACGCAGCTGCTCTTGATAAGCCTCGCGCTCCTCGCGTGCCCGCGCCTCTTGCTGCTCGCGCTGATACCTGGCGCGCTCTTTAACACCTTTAACACTGAGCTTTCCTTCGAATTTGTCCACCAAGTCGGCAACGGCGCGCTCGAGTAAAAAACTTGGATTCGTTTTATCCGTGTCGCTTGCAATGGCACTAAATACCACACTACCAAATTCGACGCCGCTTTTCTCAAGACCAAGCTCTGATCGTACGGCCGCTTCACTCTTGTTTGCGCCGCCCCAGTAGAGTACGAGCACATCAAGTTTGTATCGCGATTGGCCCTTGATCATTTTCAGAATCGCGGCACATGCCTCGCGATCATACTCAAGACTGGGGTCCGGTTGACCAGCTTGATTGAGACCTACCACCAGCACTAACTGCGTCATGTCTTGATACGTCGCAGGGTCTTGTTGCAGTTGTTCCAGATGAACAGTCGTAGCTTTTGAAGAGCTCTCCACAATATGACCTAGATCAAGCTTAGCTTGAATCCATTTTCCAGCAACAGTGGTCCAATCTCGACAGAAAACACTAAAACGCAACTCTGCCAGTCCATAGTTTGAGCTCTTTCGTAACCCAGCCTCGAGCTTGTTGGCGATAGCAGCACGAACATCAAATGGCTTCCAAAACTCTGCGTTACTTTCACGTTGTTTCCTGATGGCTTCCATTTTGCGCTCATACCGTTCCTCTGGTGTCAATGTATCAATTAGCCGGCGATTAACAAATCTGTTTGATGGTGATGATGCAGCAGCTGTCATTGAAGTCACAGCAACACGCGGCTTACCAAGCTGACTAGATATAAGCTTGAATTCATTTTCTCTTTGCTTTTTCTCTTCGATACGAGCCTGGGCAATAAACGCAGCACGACCAACTAGCCTGACTGCAAGACGCTTTAGCCGTGTCTGGTTCATCTTTTTGGCCTGCGCGTTCTTGGTTGCTTCCATTATTAATGCTGAGATCATACCATTAAACTCCTCAGAAACAGCCGTATTAAACCGCTCTTCCTTGGCTTTGGTTTGCAGCTGCTTAGTTGTGTCCCAAGCCTTAGGCAGAACTTGGGATTTTAGCATTTGGGAAACAACTCCACGAAACAAGTTGTCCACTTCATTTTTGACATCCGCTTCGGAATAGACATATTTCTTAACAACCGTTGGAACTGGAGGAGGTGCTAGCGCCACTGTTTGAGCTGTCGGAATTGTGACTACAGGTTTTGAAGTCTCTGTGCCCAGTTTTGGTGTAGACAAGAAAGATGACGTAGGCGTAGGGAGAACTGATGTTGGCACAATCTTGCGGATTGTATTGTCCTGAGCTTGGTTTTGAGAAGAAAAACTAAAAGTTGGAGCAGCTGGCTTATTTGTGGCAGCCACACCAAAAGTAGACGGAGTAGACGTAGGTAAAGCTGCTGTAGGCGCTGCTCCAAAGGTATTGTTGATTTTATTAGTGCCAAATGAGAATGCCGGCACAGCTGTAACAGGCTTAGGCTCATTGGACGTGAAAGAAAACGAAGGTGCCTGTGGTTTAACTAACGATGGGTGTGATGGGGTTTCTAATATTGCCTGGCCATTGATTGAGGCTGAAAATTGTGATTGGTTATTGAATGAGGTCGGAAGATTCTGGTATGGCTTTAATGTCGGAGCCAGTGAAGTTGGTTGAAACCCTGCAGAACTAGATGTGAATGATGCTGAAGACGGATTTTCTATAATACAAGCTGCCCATGACTTGTTGCCCATCTTGCTGTCGATGTATGGTGTGAAGTATGACTTGAAGCTTTTTTGAGGATTTAAACTCTTTGGCGCAACATTGACGACCAGTTGTTGCTCATCCTGCACCACTGACAAACCATAGGACTCACAGAAGCTAGCAGTATCTTCATCGTTTTGAAAACCTAAAAGCCGTGTCAGTCGAGAAATTGTATATGGCTTTCCCTTAGTATGGTAGGCCCTTGCCATGCTAGCGAGCGCGCCAAATCTAATATCCTGGAAGTGACTTTCAATCAAGCAAGCCGACAAAAAAGAAACCCTTTTGGTAGAAATGAGTTGAAAGAGTGCAGCAAAAAGGTTGGCGCAGTTTTCTTTCACATCTTTGGCAGCAACTCCATGCGCTTGCTGCAGAAGACCTCTAAGCAATATAGCAGTTTGGATCTCTGGCGAGTTAAAGATCTCAAGCGGCAAAAGCTGGGTCTGTCTGTCAATGTCGGGGTCTCTGATATGACTTAGAAGAATATATGATCTGAATTCAGCCTCCCTTGGGCTTTTGAAGTCAGGGTTCTGCTTTCTATTTGAGTCGTAGAGCTCTGAAAGCGTTTGCAATGCTTTGTTTAGTTGTTCTAATTCTTGCTGCTTGGAGTATTCTTGATCTGAAGTCAACATGACATGCAAACAGAGAAGATGAACACGTACAATAAGTTCGTTACACTCAATAGCTTCAGGGCCTGAATAGTTTTGGTAAGTAAAGTCCTGACGAATCGATCTAGTACGGTCCCATAAGAATGGATGACTTTTAGGAAGCTGAGGAACAACATTGTTTATCAGGTAATTCAAGGTCGACACCAGAATATGTGGCGGTCTAACGTCAGAAGGTAATGGTGGTGGCTGTCCGGCTGCTGGTCTTGAGAAGGCTTTGACTGATAGTTCTCTAGACACATTTCCATTGGCGTCCTAGAAATATTTGGTTAGCATTTCGCAATAAAAGTGACATCAATAAGATATTCCTACCTTTTCAAAGGGCTTGGTATCTTTTTCGTATGCTCTTCGAACTCGTTCAAAGGTAGGACATTTGTCTTCACAGCTTCCAATAAATATGATAGCATCCTTGAGGTCCTTTCTAGTATCTTGTTGGTCAACCAAACCGCGGTTTTCCATTTCGCGGCGCTCAATTTCGCGCATTGACTGGAACTGCCGGTAGATATTCTCTAACTGACTAACATCTATCTGAGAAGCCTCAAGGCTTAGCATTTTCTGCTGATTTTGTACATCCCAGGGATCAGGCTTAAAAGTTATTTTCGTAATCAATTTCTGACCGGGTTGGAGATATGAAGGCGTTGGCAAAGAGGCTCGCGATCTCTGGCGAAATCCGGAAGGAGTAGGGAGAGTCGGTGGTTGGGTCAGAGCAGGTGAACTATTATTCTGAAAATAGTTTATACTGTTCTTGGAGGAACCAGGGAATGGCGAATTATTTCGAGATGATCCATTACTAAAGTTCCCACGACCTCTGCCACGACCCCCTCCTCTCTGTGACCCTCCTCGACGATTTCCTCTATTTCCCCCATTACTATTTGAACTATTATTATTGTTACCGTTTGCATTAGCATTATTGTTATTGGAGAAAGCATTGAAGTTGCCATTGCTGTTTTTATTTTGCTGATTATTGTTGAAGTTCGAGAATGCGCTTTGGAATTGAGAATTGTTTTGCTGTGAATGTCCAAATCCAAACGCTGAAGTAGATGCACTACCAAAGTTTCCTGAATTTCCGCTGTTTCCAGCAAATGCCGAATTAGCAAACGATGGAAACATTTTGGTTAGGCCACAAGCAATGTAAGGGTGTTGGGACAGATCCTATAATGGTGATGTCAAGCAGATGGTTTGGTGGATAGAAAAAAGAGTCGTAAAATGAAAATATTACATAAATAATTAATAATTAAAATCACAAAGCCTCATTGCCAATCTGGGAAATTATATTTTTTCTCGAATGGGAGTGTTCCCTCTCCCCCTGAATTATTTTACATTTTGAACCAGGCCATCCTCTCTGCCAGTGCAACTTCTCTTTTGATTCATTAATCATTTTCATCATAAATCAAGTTATAGCATCATGATGGCAGATTCTGCTGGATCAAATTTAAAACATTTGGTAGTGCCGTCATCAAATAGAACTTTTTCCCAGGCGAATGAATTTGTTTTGGGCGATACAGTTTGGCTTCCAGACGGCCAGAAAGGAATTCTGCACTATATTGGGCCAATTGCTGGCAAAAAAGGCGAATTTGCTGGTGTCGAGTTAATCGAAGAGTGGTCTTCAAATGGCCGGCACAACGGTGAGTTTAATGGGTGAGTACAACAGATTGAGATTGCATCGAGGGACACAAGTTCTAATGTCATTGATACTTAGAGTCAAGTACTTTGAGCCTAAAGTTCCAAAAACAGGCGTTTTCATATCCTATTCAAAACTTCAAAGTACTCCTCAATCACAAAACGCTAAGCGGGCTATTTCTAATCGACGTTCATCGTTACCTCTCAATTCTGCTCGCTCTAAAACACCAGTGGATTTGATCGCATCTAACACAGCTATTCGAAACAAGGCTACACCAATTTCCAGTACCCGAAAACGGCAATCACTTACTGGAGGACAATTTTCTGGGTTCTCAATAGGATCCCCTCCGCAGGCTACCTCTACTCCTTTAAGTAGTACTCATCGAAAATCACTTACCCGGCTTAGATCAGAACCATCATACTCAGACCCAAGATCGCAGCTCTCTTCACCAACAAAAAAGAGGGCTAGTGGTCTCTGGCCATCACTGTTATTTAATGAACATGAAAGCCATGGATATGATGATCCTAGAAGACATTCAACCACTGGGTCGGATCATGATGCAGACCATAGCGCCGTTGTGGCGCAAGCTGTAGCAATGGCAGTATCACAAGTACAAGCAGAAGCGCAGTCAGAAATCCACAATCTTAAACACAAATTGCGAATAGCAACAGATGAGCTAAAAGAAAAAGAAGAACAGTTTCAGGAACAAACATTACTTTTGAAAGAACTTGAATCGACGGTCATTGAGTTCCAAAATTTGCACGACCGAGAAAATGCGGAACGGGACCTCGCTTCTGGCCAGATTGAGTACATTGAAGAACTGAAAAAAAACCATGCCAAAGAGCTTGAAGACAAAGACAAAAAAATCACTCTTTTAAAATCAACTGTTGAAGAACGGCGTAGTGAATTTAGAACAACACTTGACGCTTTACAAGCTGATATGCAAGAGTCTACAGCGGCATACACAAACGAAATCAAAGCACTACAAGAAAAATTATTAGAAGTCAGAGTTATTGCTGATCGAGTGCCAACTCTTGAAAGATACATCAAAAATATGGAATCTGCTGGAATGGGCCGATCCATGAATCCTGTTGGTGAACAAGATGCGAAGGCACAGATTTCGAAACTCGCTGAACTTGAAAACTTACTACTAGAAAAGGAACACAAACTACAAAGCATGAAAGAGCAACTTGATCAGGCAGAGCAAAGGCTTGTTGATTATTCACGACCTCAGATAATTACTCAAGTGATAGAGGAACCTCCGCCACATCATTCACATCACAACAAAAATTCCCATTTGGATAATACTACCAACAAATTGCCAATTGAAAAAACAATTGGAGAACTTGCCAGCATGATGGACCAAATGTCAATTACCAAAGACGATTTAGCTGCATCAAGTACAGCTGCCAGTGCTAAGATGTCTCCACAAAGTGAGGCAACTATTTCATCTACCCCTCCCAGCATTAATTCTCTGATGGACGAGCTTCCTATTCAAAGTCACGTTCCTGTTCAAAGGAAATCCAAACTTTCACCTAATAATTCTTTTCTTTCCCTGGAGTTTCCTGATGTTCTTCCTCCTCACCATCTCTCTCCTAGCATAACTGCTCGCAACATTGTAACCGCAGTAACTGCCGCTGGCCACAGTCATATACATAACCCTAACAACTCAACTTTATCAACATCTCACTCTAGCACTAAGACTGCAGCGGAGTTAGCAACGGCAGTGATGTCCAGTTCACCAAAATCGAGACGATCATCATCTATCAGCATTGCTACTACTATACTCAAAGAGCATATTATAGGCAAAACAGTTGATGAAAAAAACGCTGCTGAAGCAAAATGGTGTGTTCTTTGTGATAAGAAGGGTCACGATAGCATGAATTGCCCTTTTGAAGATGACTTTTAATGTATAAAAATTTCTCATTTAGAACATTTCACCACCCAAATATTAATATCTCGTATAAATATAAGGCCAAAATTAATACACTACATAAATATTTAAAATAATGATTCAGATAGAAATTCTTCATCTAACTAGATAATCAGTTTATTGTCCTTTTCATCTATGTAATTTGTTTGGGTAAATGCTTGTACAGTCACTAACTTCAAAGAAAACAAGGTTTCAATTTTTTTCCCATGACAATAGGCAATTTTTAAAATGCTTGTAAAACAACATATTATTCTTCAATTTTAATAATAAATTATTTCTAAAAATCTGAAACTTTGCGGTTTAACTTGTGTTACTGCCATAAGTCTATTTTCATTGATAATATAGGCGTCTTAATTGTGTCCTGATCAATAGTATCCCAAGTTTCACGCAGCCATTGACAGACAAGTGCTTTGCTAGTTGTGTTGGCTTTCATTTTTGATATTTTAGGATACTGAAAAAACAACTTTTGCTCTAAAATGACCCATATATGATTAATGGTATTGAAGTATAGAGAATAAGGTGGCCATTCAATAACTTGAATTTGGTTGTCAGCATAAAACCTTTTCACTACTCCAGATTTATGACTAGGCGCGTTATCCTGCTGGGCTAAAATGCCATATCGGAAAAAAGAACGCAGAAAAATGTGTAAAACTTTTTTTTACACAGCTATATTTATCTTTTTTCCCTCCCCAAGCTCATCAAAAATGTGAAAAACTGATATTCCTTCTTGCCAAATAGCAGGCCACAGTATCACTGAAATTATAGCTTCTTTAGACACATGAATTATCAATTACTTCTTATATTTGTCCTTGGAGGCTCTGAAGATCCAAATATTTTTAGATAGACTATTGATTGGCACCATATTTTCATTAGAAAGCATAGCATTTTCAAGGCCCCCAGGTTTCAGCCATTTTTTGGCGAAATCAAAACGAACTTTTGCCTGAAACTTAGTCAATATAATATGCTTCTTAGACCTGTGCTTTTGCAGGTTTTCATTTAAAAATCGAGTAAAGGTTGATGTGGAAGTGGCAATGTTAAAATCTCTTTTCAGGCCTAAAGCAATGACTTTTAGGTCTTTTTAATCGTTCGAACTATCCATCGTTTCTCAGTATCTGTAACACTCCTAAAAAAATTGGACCGGATGGTAGTCTCAAACTTATTTCATTGGTTGGAAAATTTGATATTTTTAAAAACTGTGCTAATAGAGACATTAAAACAAACTGGAATATCCCTGTAATTTTGTCCACCTACCACAGCACTAAAGATGAGAGCTCAAATGTCAGATATCAATTTGTTACTTGACAAGTGTCTTTTCATTAAACCAATAGTATCAATGCTCACTTTAGTTGGAAATAAAAAGAGATGTCGATGTTTGAATATCAGGGAGTAAAAAAGTGAAGGGGACAAAAACTAGAACAGGAAAAAATTAAAACCTTTTTCCCTTTGAAGTGACAAGTGACTGTAGTATTTGAAAGGGCCAAAATGAAATTGATACTACCAAGAGGGCTTTTTTTTGACTGGATTAGCAGGGACTTTTGCAAGAACTTTAAACAATATTCTACCAATTACACGTTTTGGCAAGCCCTAGAAATGTTCAAAAACCATGACTGCACGATAAGACAAAGCTAATAAACAGAATCGTTTAATAAAATACTAGCCAAGAAAACAGGGAAATACCATCAGCACTACCACACCAGGTTTCCTTTTAATTGTTATTATTATTTTAGCAAAAATGATGTCTAAACTAGACGCACTTCATGGTTTGCATTCTAACTTGCTCGTAACAGATTTACCATGATTTCTAACCAAAATTTGCAACCTCCTAAATATAGACTAGCAATAATATGTAGACAGAGACTCCTATAGCCCAGTATGTAATTCATGTATAGTTACTCTAGGATGCCTAAACTGTACTGATGTTTTACTATTTCTAGCACTACCTAAATAGAAATATGTGAGAACTTCAAGAGTTGTTGCTAGACTACAAAAGGCACATCAAATAATTTGATAATTAACCACTCTGTCAGGGTTATTGATAGAAAAACCGACAAAAGAGGGTGGTATTTTACAAATACCTGCCTTATTAAAAGAAATGTGTGGCTCTTTGTAACTTCCAATTTTACTGATCCCTATCGTATCACTCTAACCTAATATTCATGTTCACGTCCATATCCTAGGTAGGGCAAGATGGATATGACAATTGCATACCAAACAATGGAAATATTATTTTGAATATTGTTTGTAACAATTCTTTTTTTCAGAAATATGCTTTTGTTGTAAAAAACATCAAGTTGTTATAGCATTTTTCTGAAAATGCATAGACTATAGAATTCATAAAGGTTCATATCAGGCAAGGCTTTTAACTATTAAAAACTACTATTATATAGAAGATCGACTAGGAAAGCTGAGGACTTCTAGGAAGACTGTATATCGGTTATAGGATAAAAGCTTAAGTGGCATTTCCTGACTGTTAGGAGACTCCTTTATTCTGAAAAGAGAGTCTATACGGCGCTTATGATGTAAAACTATTTACCTCAGATCTTCATTAATGGGGTGCTTGAATGCAATGTTTCTAATATGTATTGAAAAAATTCAATCTTTAGCATTATTGAAATAAAAGCTGAGTGAATTCTATTTCTTTGTAGGCTTTGATTTTATTTCATAACTAGAAAAGATTCTTTTATATGTTAGGATCATAATCGGCCATCTTGCTGTGAAAATCTGAATACTTTTCTTTTGAATGCTATGAAACTAGATTATTCTGGTAACCCAACATATGCTATCAAAGCTGAAAATGATGAGACAACTCAAACATAGCCTTTGAAGTGCTCTATTCCTTTGACTAGAGTATCCAAGATAATATTTAACTTGTTTCATATAGCTCTTTTTTAAACTATATCTCAATTATAATAAACCTAGTAGGAAAGGGTGGCTCAATTTAATTCTCTTAATTCAGAACATCTAAAAGTAATATTCAATGTCACAATAAGGAGCTGTTATTTGAACTATGATGGACCTTTTAGAAAATCCCTTTTGTGAACTATGCATTAAAGGAATAGATAGTTTGAATCATTGTTATTTTTGCAGTTTGGAATCCAACTATAGAGCCGTCTTTGGCAAGAAAAAAAAGACATGAATGTTGAATACCAAATGATGTAGACCTAAAAGAACAAAACCAGATTTGTGCAAAAGGTAAGCAAAAACTTCTGCGTTGAAACTTGCGTGTTTTCAGTAATATTAATGTTAAGGCATGCTTTAGTCATTTAGTGGTTTTCTTTTTTGACTACTGAAACTTCTAATGCTCTTACAAAAAAGAACTGGAGTTGACATGGCTTCTTGATGAAAAACGGCTCAAAATCTGGACACATCACCATGTTTTAAATTCCAGTTTGATTGTCACTGTGTATAAAAAAATATTTATGCAAATTTGAAATCTTATTTTTGAATCCGAAATCCGAAATCCCAAAAACAACTGAGTTCAAAATAGTTGAAAGATTTCAGATATTAGCATCTCTGGTAGAGAGCACACTATACTGTAATAAATCTTTGTGTTTGGCGTATGCATAACATTACAACCAATACCAATTGGTTCAGTATAAAACACTGGCCAAAACGCGGTTATTAAATCATATCCTGAGAAAAATTTTCATTATTCTGATGCATATGCAGCATAACATAATTTCCACTCAAGCTGTTAACTTGATATTACAATACAAAGTAGCTGTTGTTTTTGTTTCGAATCTGTTCAACATTTGTTCAATGGTGTTAGCTTTCTTAAAGGTGTATTGATTATATCAAACTACAATTTGAAATTCTTTCAAGGGTTGAAGAGAAATTCTGGCATTGGGCTCGGCTTTTTTTTGCATGGCCACTTGCAGTAAAATTTTTACTGCAGATATCCTGACCTCCCAACTAACAGGTATTAAATTTTCAATTAATATTACAGAAGCCCATCCACTGAAAGCTTTGGAAAGGTTAATACTTGAAACCATAAGAGTTTAATGATGTTCCCCTATCTGGTTTTTAAGTCTATTGATTTGTCGCTTTTTCCTTTTTTTTTTTTTTTTTTTTTTTTTTTTTTTTTTTTTTTTTTTTTTTTTTTTTTTTTTTTTTTTTTTTTTTTATTT
>Ga0160505_101237_pt1 | contig 12450 bp, 9 predicted proteins | sample DIDeMG_FD_108225 | JGI IMG/M metagenome (GOLD analysis project Ga0160505, IMG submission 108225) | Enriched chicken feces microbial communities from UW Madison campus, WI, USA - DID2874_E49_Stillage MG | ecosystem: Host-associated > Birds > Digestive system > Large intestine > Fecal ... | reverse complement strand
TATTATTATTATTATTATTATTATTATTATTATTATTATTATTATTATTATTATTATTATTATTATTATTATTATTATTATTATTATTATTATTATTATTATTATTATTATTATTATTATTAACAGAGGTTAATTAAGCAGTTAAAAAATGTTCCTGAGATTGAGAGAACCAGCAAACATGCCTACTATAGTATCTATAGAGTCATTATATCCCACAAATCAAAACTGATTATCTATCTACCATGAAACAATCAATTCATAATATCAAGCTACGATAATATAAGCCTAGTTAAGCACCCAACAAGCAACAGGGTCCTGGTCAAGCTAGTACCAGGATCTCTGTATCGTGAAAATTCGCCTAGGGAGTTGGTTGTATAAACAGTGTATCTTATATTCTTTAGTCTACTAGCCATTGTATTGAAATTTGACTTAATCCTTGTGCCCACATTGATTATTATTGTCTTTAAATCCCTCCAAAATGGCCACGACATTCACAAGTTCTCAGTGATTACATAATTACTTACACATATATCCAAACCTTTTGTTATTGTCTTTTCCCTGGAACTCCCCAATTCTTTGAGTAGGCCGAGTTTATTACCTTCCCGATCCTGTCATAGAGCACTCATCATCTTGCAACGGTTTCATTTCCGCAATGGATAACAAGCTAAAATATACGGTTACAGGCGGGCTGTTGTTACGCCTTGCATTGTTTTCTGTACCCTCTCTGTCAAATGTGCTTGACAGTAGAGTTGAAATCACGACGCCGGTATCTTCATACAAGAGACGTAGGTCCTTCTCTCTGAGATCAGTTGACAGCCAGATGTACTAATGAACTTGTGATTTATCAGTATTAGAAGGCCTGTTTCACTACTCACATGGGGTGTCACCTTACGATGGTGGCTTGTATCATCAAGTAAGTCATACCTTTTCCTTTAATTTTAATTCTTTTTTATCCTGATCAATTGCAACCTTTCTGACATTTTCTAGTCGCCGCTACTCTTAGCGCTCTTCTCGACATTGCAAGACTTTGTCTCACCTAATATATTTGCTGTCAACCTACTCTACTCGTTGGTCGACGTCGTGGCGGCGCTGGCGCTCTACCAAATTGCCAAATCACTAAATTCTAGAAAACCGGGGTCTGTATTCCCACCATGGACCATTGCGTTGATCTATCTGTTTAACCCATTTGTCCTGCTTGGTACGCTGTCGCGCTCGACTAATATATTTTCCAACACTGTTGTGTTGCTCGCGATATCCGCCTGTTTGAAGAAAAAGACAATACAGTCTATGATTTTACTGGGACTGGCTACAACACTTACGCTCTATCCACTTTATCTTGCTCCCGCGTTGATTGTGCTAGCACGTCAACTCCGGCCCCAGGGCACGTTAATTGCCCAGTCTATTCGACTTGCTACAGTAGTCTTTGCCAGTTTCGGCATATTTGTGTATCTTGGATACATTACTGCTGATGGCTCTTGGGAATTCCTCAACTCGAGTTATGGAACCGTACTGTTCTACACTGACCTTACACCCAACATTGGTGTATGGTGGTATTTTTTTGGCGAGATGTTTGAATTTTTTAGACCTTTTTTTACATGTGTCTTTCACATCTATAGCATGATTTTTAGCTTACCCGTGACAGTGCGATTCCACAAGGATCCGTTGTTTGCGCTAGCAACCATTATGGGTATTACGGCGACTTTCAAAGCGTACCCTGAAGTGGGAGACATTGGTTTGTATTTTTCGCTTCTCGCACTGTTCCGTCCCATGTTTCAACGTAAGTCCCTGAGAAAAGATTGTCTAAATTTATTTGCATACTAACTAAAAAATATATAGATCTTAAATATCCTGTCCCTGTGCTGTTAGTAATGCTCTATTCAGCAGCATTGGCACCCACATTCTACCACTTGTGGATCAATCTGGGATCTGGCAATTCCAACTTTTTCTACGCAATCACCCTAGTTTACACTTTGGGTATGATTATTGCGTTGGCCGATACCATTTGGGTAGCATTGCGACTTGAGTATGATGGAGGCAAGAACCCTCGCTTGAGCCAGATCTAAATAAAAACTTGATAGAGGTTTAGCTAGTAATAGAAATGTATAATATATCGACTGGGATCTGATTCTATCAGCTATGTCCTCTTAAGCTTTGTTACAACAGTTTGAAATTCTTCCATATTTTCTAGACATTGTTAAATTAGGTACTAGTGCATATCAAATTTAGGTGATAATTTACCTTCAATGAGTCTCTGGTTTGCAATGGAAGTCGAAATGTCCTCGTGAATTTTAATTGCGGCCTCGTTCAGAGAGGTGAGCATGGCACGAAGTGACTTGAGACTTGCAAGCTCTTCTTCGTGTACCTTCTCATGTGAAACAGGTCCCCTTTTCTTTTCTGTTCCGCTGTTGGTTGAGCTCATTATAATGTGTACGTGCTATTTTGATTAAACTCTTCCAAAAATGGAGGACGCGTCGCGGGGAAAAGCCAAGTTGGGAGCTATCTGTTCATTGGAGATAAAAAATTACCCTGCTTGTGAAAAACTACCACACACACACCAAAAAAAACTTCTAATTTCCTGATCATTGTGTCAACACCATCGCTGCTCATTAATTCCCACACGCATAAAGATAGATCACAATGAATGTACGTAGGCACTGTTTGAAAAAACGTTTTTATCCAGTATAATGTGTTTAGTATTGTGAATTTATACTAACTGTTTCTAGTTCAACCCCATCAACCCCAAGCCATTTTTACAAGATCTCACTGGCAAGCAGGTTCAAGTCAGACTAAAATGGAACGAATCAGAGTACCACGGCAAACTGCTATCTGTCGACTCTTATATGAACCTTCAGCTGGACGATGCTGTTGAGTTTATTGCTGGCGAAAATAAGGGAAAGCTTGGAGAAATTCTGATAAGGTAAGCTGAATCAATGCGTGGGCATTGTGTATATATCGCCATGACTTGGATGCTAACGCTGAATTTTAGATGTAACAATGTGTTATGGGTGACTGAGGATAAGAGCGTAGATGCTGATATGTCTGGTTAAACTGCTTGCTGCAACAGACCAACATCTACTGTGCACACTGCCATTGATATGCCAACTCTTGGACTATTGACATGCTTTTTCTTTCTTTCTGGTAATATTCTAATCATATACGTCCATTAAACTTTTATTTATTCTTTTTGCTATTATTTTTTCTTGGTTTTGATAACTTTGCGAAATTTTGATTTTAACTTTTTCGCTGAACGGTATCTGGGTCTAATGATTCTGGACCGTGTTGTGTATTAGCATTCTAAGCTAAATTGAATCAAAACTTATATAAAGAAGTTCGCAATCGCTTGTTTCTCGTCCAAAACATATTACACCAATATTTGGCTTATTAAAATCTTCCTTTTTAATTTGATTTACAATTGCTGTTCAGTAGCTATCTGTTTTTATTTTTTATCAACTATTTCTGTTTGTTCCGTTTGCACAATCACATAACCTTCCAGAATACACGCCATGAGTGACGTTGATGCAAACCTTGAGGGCTACAATACCCTCCTCAAAACCTGGCATCTTTTCTACAACGAAAGAAAGCACAACTTTCTAAACAAAAACAAGTCTGAGGGTTCATATGACGATAGTGGCAAATACACGGTGTGGCCATTGGCAGTGTATCTTCAGGCACTTGTTGATGGGTGCCGGATCTACCCTAAAGAGCTTATTCCATATCTGGGTCCAGCATTCAGGGTTTTGGAAAAGTATTACACGCCTAAATACCGTGCGTATTGCGCATCCGAGTACTTTAACGGCAATGACGATGTATACTATGACGACAATGCCCAAGTTGCCAGTGCCTTTATCACCGCATACGAGGTCACAGGTGACACAAACTATCTGATGAAGGGTGATGAAGTGGTAAGGTTCCTACTGACTGGTTATCTGAATACAGCACCAGGCGGCGTTCGATGGCACGTTGGAAAGGATGGCTCAAATACCTGTACCACAGCTGAAAGCGGGTTGGCAGCTATTCGGCTCGTCAAGTTTATTCCGCAAAACCAGCAAAACGTGCAAGGGTTTCGTAACCAATTGATTCAGTATGCAATTTCTTGCTGTCGCTGGATTTTTGACAAATTACAAGATCCAGAAGACCATTTAATTTGTGATGGTCTCGAACCCGTCAAGGATGACCACGGCAAAATCATCGATTACAAGCGTAACCATTGCAAATGGACTTACAATCAGGGTACGCCGCTCTCTCTTTGTGCCATTCTCTACTACGTTACTCGGGATGATTGGTACAAGGAACAGGCCGAAAAGCTTGCTGATGCTGCTACCGATCGCAACCGCGAGTTATTTGATCGCACACCCGAGCTTGAGTCGGCACGCTTTTACCATGACTCTGTCTACTTTTATCAACTACTGGCTGAAGGGTTTGCTGATTTTATTCTCTATTTTGAGGGCCGCTCTCCTGAACCTCTTGTCCAGCGAGTCAAGGACGAGTCATTGCGAAACATGCACTATGTGTATACTTATCTTTATGACCCCAACGATAAGCTCTATTTTCAAACCTACGAGCTCTTTCGTATTGACAAACTGCACTACGACCAGTATCTTGAGCTGACGCAGGGCAAGGGCGCGCGTAACTATGAGCCTGGAGGCGGTGAGCGTGAAAAGGTTGACGGGGTGCCTATAGAAAAGCGCAAATTAACCAAAAGCTTGATTGCCTGTGGTGCTGTCGCCCGCATCTTTTTCCAATCTGCCCGCCTCAATCCTCGGTTTAAGGCCGATCGTAAACAGTGACATAGATCTAAATATAAGTTAGGACAGAATTAGCCTAGAGATATGAGTTTAAGTTAAAATTGAAAATAATTAATTAAGAAATTTATTATTATCCCATTAGAGAATACATAAATTTGGTTATAAAAAGTTTTGATTGAACCTTACAATCTGGAAATTGAGAGGAAGTAATTGGGTTTTTATTATGGAACATTCAAATGAAGGCTACAGTTTTTAGTGGGAGAATTTGAATATTGAGCAGGCCCTAATTTCTAAAGACTGTAAGATCACGCTTGGCCAGCATTTCAGCTAGTAGCGATGATTCCCAAAAAAAAAAAGATTCAATTAGAATTGATAAAGACAATTTTTTTGGTAATGAAATTATATAAATTTGTGTGCATGTGTGTTTTTATATTGTTGTAAGGTGTATGTTTGATTTGAGGGGGAGTTGAAAAAGGACCCTGACAGAAATATTCGCTTAAAGATGCACCCCCACGAACCACCCTAAATTTTTGGTTCTTGGTGGGGGGGCGCTGGTTCTTGCATTTCTTTTCTCAGCCTTGGTTCAAAATTATAGTAGAATATCAAACAAGCCTGGGTTAATATACCAACGAGGTTTTAAGTAAAATGACTAAATCTGATTAAACTATACTGCTCCAATATTGAGAGATGAAATTATAACAGACGCTCACTACAACAGCAACTCCAAGGGGGTTCCGGCACCCGCTTAAAAGTTTTAATCCACTTGACGCCAATGGCGCCATCTGCAATTAAGTAGTCAACAGAGACTGTGATACTAATAATATCATCAAACGTAATACTCTATTTGGATTCAGGATCCACTGTTGCGCAACGGTCTGATGTACCAATCATAAGAATATCTGATTGTCGTGGATTGGTAATAGTCATGAAGAATGTAAAAGCTTGGTTTATACTCGAATAATGGACCTGCCTTGGTACTCTCCTGGGCCTGCCTACAGAGTTCCTTAATTCCGTTGGAAATGTGTGCAAGACTCTTTTGGTCGACAGCTTTGACCATTGGGGTGACAATAACAATAGGGGTTGCAAACAGAAACAGAGATATCCACTTTACGATACAGACGAAGCACATTCTCAGCCTTAAGCCACAAAGCGCTGACTTGCGGGATTTTGGTGTTGGCGATGCCAATAGTTTTAGATAACAAGCCATTAACCAAGGATGTCTGATTCGTCATTAAAAGAAGCACTGAATTTTAGTAGCTTAGTGACGGAGACTGTAAACAAAATGACATAATGCGGGAAATTGGGCTTTGAAGCTTGAAGGTGCAAAGTAATTGTGTTCCGCATCTACGGAATTGAAATGTCTTTATAAGGACCAGAACTAATAGGAGTTGATCAGGCCCAGTGCCCTTGGAATCATTTAGAATGATGCTCTTTTCGAGCACAATTAGATTGGCCGCTGGCAAGGCCTTGATTCTTTCACTCTTGCCAGAAGACGCAGCGCTGCAGTCGAAGCGCTGCAAACCAGCGTGGACTTAATTTCAGAAGCGTCAGGTTCAGATTAAGACTTGGTTTCTTCTTTCGGGGAGATGTTAGCTTCTTTGGGAGCTGCAGGAGCAGCAGCAGCACCTGCGTTCTCAACCGAAAAAGCTTTCAAAAGCAGCAAGGTCGTTTTGGTCCTCTGCATAGACCCCGATCGGCCTGCCTACTACCATGTCCTTTGTGTCGGTCTCTCAACAAGGATTTTAGCAAGGTATCCATCCTCTTGGACTTAAAAATCTACCTGCACTTTGCCGGTTTCAATCTCAACAACCATTTCACCCGGACTGAGCTGGTTACCAATGACTTTCTGCCAGGTACCAAAGTTGCTCTGGGCCATTGTTGGTGACAGTGTCGACATGTTACTGATTTTATGTTTGAGAAAGGCTAGGTATGTTAGCAATATATATACAATGTACAGTTATTTCCAGAGAGGGTAGAGTGGGTATATTTGAAGGTATATAAATAGAAAAGGATGGAAGCGTTCATAGCTATTCTGAACGGTATTAGGAAGAATAGTTCCAAGAATAACAGAATACGGGTCTTCTAACCAAACAGTGTGCCGGCTGAGAGACAGTAGATTTACAGTCAACCCAACAACGCTTTCCCAAGAAACGGCATACAAAATACAATCCGTAAGAGTTCAAAGGCAGTTCTTGGTATTGGGATGATTATGAAAACAGAATCAACAGATATTAAACAGAGAAAACAGAAAAAACAGCGAACTGGCGACAAGTGTAAGAAGAGAGAAAAAAAAAGTGATTTGAAAATTCTTTTTGAAAACAGTATTGGTAGAAATGATTTAGGAATTTCAAGTTTTATTGCCGCTACAAGGTGCAAATCTATTGACAAGACCCCGCGACCCTATTCTGAGTTGAATTCTGCCTTTACCAGTCTGAGCTGCTGCTACCAAACCATGCCGTGGTCACTGGCAGCACGGCTCTTTTGTCATCAGAGGCACCGCCAGCGGCTTTGTTGTTAAAATACTGCGAAACGTTGTAGCTTCCCTTTGAATCAAAGTCGTCGGCCCACTCAACTTCAATGCCATTCGTCTTTTTTAACACATCGTTGACAGTTTGCCATGAGTACCGGATCTGACCGCCCCAGCCAAATAATGGGTGTACAGACTCTCGAAGCCAGCCACTGGTCTTGCCGTCTGATGGGTAGCCTGAACCCCATCGGCCGTTGGACTCGTCGTGTAAGGTGATGATAGCGTCACGGGTCACTTTTGCGCAAATCGATGCCGCTGATACAATCGGATAAAGCGAATCAGCTTTCTTGGCAACGGTAAATGTGACACCAGGAAATCGGCGTGTCAGCTTAGCCTGGTACGACACGGGTGGACCGACAGTATCGACATAGACATGTGATAGTTTGACGCCGCGGTCAAGGACCTGCTGAATCAGACCGATAGTAGTATCGTGGGCCTGACTGTTTAAATTGTAAGCGGAGGCCTTTGGCCGCAGCATGCCGCTAGAAATGTCTTGGGCGCTGAGCGAATGAACAGCCCAGCCAAGGTTCTTAGAAGAGGCAGTGTCGGTGCACATGCGCTTTAACAGATTGGAGCGCACCTCGTGGGAAAGAACTTTAGAGTCGTCAAAACCATGCTGTGCAAGAGGCTCCTGGTAGTCCTCTCTGCAGTATGCTACAGCATACACCATGGGACCTAGATAAAATGTTAGTTTGCTTTTCCTAGACTTGACAAAGTGTGATCTGGCGTACCAATGACGGGACCTCGACCAGCCTCGTCCACGCCGAGAATACATGGGAGGTGGGGATTTTCCTTAATTTCACTTGGAATCTCAGAAAAATAGCAGTGTGATGTGTATGAAGTCTTTTCGAGCACCGAGGGGGGCACAAAAGTATCGCTATTAGCCATTGTGGTTTGGTATCTGTTGACGTTGTTGTTGGTTGTAGGGAAATCTGTCAAAAACGTGCAAGAATTTTTTTTTACGCGAGGGCTAATAACGCGCGAATTTGGAAGGCGACGCGATTTAAATATTGCCTATCTTGACTAATTACATAATACGAACAGTCCAGAAGACGGTGATCGCCATAACGCCGGTTGATTTCAGCTGATGGGAGACGGCTACGGAAGGCGTCACTGCTGTAGAATGCGTAGAGACGCCGATAGGTAAGCATTGCCTGCGTAGCGTACACGAACAGGATATTATCCAGGGCACAGAGATTCTCTGAACTCAAGGCCTGAATGTTTCTATTTCTGGCCGAACAAGGGAAAATTGCTCTGTTGCTGCCACTGGCTGATGCGCAAAGCCCTCCAAACAGAGAAATGCACGACCCTTGTAGATGCTGGCCGCCCTGGTTTCACTGTACAGGGCCGCTCTTGCTGTCATGATGTATCTATCGAACACTTGGAAGGTGCAGTCGCCCGGGTGGTTTACCTTAATTTTTGTCATTTTTGTCTCCTTTTTTATTTGCGGTTTAAGACAACAACACCAACCACCAACCCTCAACCATTTCTTTCTCTCCGTTCCGACTTTGTCATCCTTTCTAAAATCATCTGTGCCATCCTAGTGAAATAACCTGTTTTTATTTTTAATTATTTTGTTTTCATGTACTAAGAGAGCTCGCCATGCAGCCCAACCAGAACACAGAAGATGCCTCAACAGCTTATAACCAGTCGGTGTCGCTAGTCATCCCTCCTCCTCAGAAAATACAGCTGCTTGACTCGCCCTTGCGCGACCGGCTATACCCGTTATTCTCGACGGACACGCCAGAATACCTCAAACGCTTCTATTTCAGCAAGGGTAACCAGCAGTTTCGGTTTACCGAGCAGGGCACTACAATCCAAATCGAAGCCACGCGCCCAGAGCATCAGGCGCGCACATCATCAGCATCCTTGACAGCATCTTCAATAGCATCGTCGGCAACAGCGTCGGCTTCTTCTTCATGCAACAACGATCCTCTTTTGCATCTCTCATCTCCTCTGCGGAAACACCCATCGTCTCCGGAGTCTGGTGTGTATCATAGAAAGCGTCAGCAGGACGCACTGTCCGACTCCAACCCTCCGGAGCCCTCGGGTTCAACTTCAAACGCACCACCTGATGACGGTTCCCCGGTGCCACTGCCCTCACCAGCCAACTCATCTACTGGCGACGAAGAAGAGATTCATTATGCATCACTGCAAACGCTACAGAACTTTTCTAACATCATCTCAACCTACGAGACGCTTCCGTCGGAAATGCAGCGTGCCCTACTAACTAAACTACTTAGTGTTACTGACAGATCTTCTTTGTCAATGATGGCCGAAAGCATTGTTCCCTCACTGCGCTGCGATTTTCTTACATTACTTCCGATAGAGCTTGTTTACAATGTCCTCAGCCAACTTGATTTTAAGACCCTATGTTCTGCTGCGCAAGTCTCACGCGACTGGCGGCGGATAGTTGATTCCTCCGAGACTATCTGGAAGAACCGGCTCGTGGAAGACGAACTGGCCGTAACCGACGACGAAGTACGGCGCGCACTCGACGAAGAGTGGGATTACACCTCCTGGGGCCATACTGCTAATGGCAAGGTTCGTGGGGCCAAAAAGTTTGCAGATATTCATGCCCCTCCTATCAACATTTATAAAGCCATTTACAGACGAAAATACCTTATCATTCACAACAACTGGATGATACCCAATTACAAACCTAAACCGCTAACAATAGAAGGTAATGGTAGTGACGTGGTGACATGTCTGCAGTTCGATGATGACAAAATTATTACGGGTTCAGACGACCACACAATCACTGTGTACAACTCACAAACAGGTGAGAAGCGTACTCAGCTTCAGGGCCATGAAGGCGGTGTATGGGCACTGCAGTATGTCGGAAACTCGCTTGTGTCTGGATCAACAGATCGTACCGTGCGCGTATGGGATATCAAGCGTGGCCGATGCACGCACTGCTTTACAGGACATACATCAACAGTGCGGTGTTTGGAAATTCTAATGCCAGTGCAGATCGGCGTTGACCCCGTTACTAGCGCGCCCATCATGGCCCCCAAGTTCCCAGTGATCATCACTGGTTCCCGCGATGCTACGTTGCGAGTCTGGAAACTACCAGAAAACCCAGTTGACCCAGAAATTATCCCAGACGAATCCGCACCGCCTGAGAACTCGGACGGCTACTTTCTCAGGGTGTTACAAGGTCACGCTAGCAGTGTGCGAGCTCTGAGTGGACATGGCAATACGGTTGTGTCAGGCAGCTACGACACAACGGTACGAGTATGGAACATTGAGACGGGCGATTGTCGCTGGGTGCTCACGGGCCATGCTCAACGCGTATACTCTGCGGTTCTAGACTACAAGCGCAACCGGTGCATCTCTGGGTCTATGGACTGGTTTGTCAAGGTCTGGTCACTTGATAATGGCTCGTTACTTTATACCCTTGAAGGTCACACATCGCTTGTTGGCTTGCTTGACCTTAATCGTACAACGCTTGTATCTGCGGCAGCCGACTCGACACTACGCGTGTGGGATCCGGATAATGGCAACTTTCTACACAAATTGCAAGGCCACCAGGGGGCCATCACATGCTTTCAACACGACGAGTATAAGGTCGTATCCGGGTCCGAGCGTACACTCAAACTCTGGAACATTCGTACGGGCGAGTTGGTGCAGGATCTGCTGGACGGACTCACGCGCATCTGGCAAGTACGGTTTGATCAGCGCCGGTGTGTGGCAGCTGTGCAACGCAATGAAAAAACATTTATCGAGGTGCTTGATTTTGACTATGATCCATACGAAGTTAGAAGCCAGCAAGAAGGAGAATCATCAACATCAGCACCAGTGGTTACAGGGGATGCGGGGTCGTAAGATGCTAAAGCAGAGACGCTGTGAAGGTAATGCTATTATATGGGTTACATGAACTGGTAAAATTAGATTGTTCACTGTATATAACTAAACCAATATTTCCGGTATTGGCAATATAAAAACAAAAGAAGCCTGATTGGTTGCAAAAAAGAGGGAAAAAATGAGAGTCCTGGTGAACTATTGGTGATAATGATAAAGTATCACTTACCTGGCTATAGCCGGAAAAACAAAGGCGGTGAGCATGCAGCACCTAAAAGTACTAAATGCCTCACTTAGAACATTTCAGCTATCAAAATCAGGTGTAATACAAGTTTACTTTTGTAACATAAAGGACGGTTGAATTGGTATTCCCCAAGTAAATGAACAAAGTCAAAAAGATAGATTAATTTTTATTTAAAAATTTTTTTTAAAAAGAAAAGGTATAGAAATGTTTCTAAATGCATCACCAAACAGCTGCCATACAGGGTAGTAGTAGACTGATTCTATAGACTACCAAAAAATCATGACGCTTGTTTATAACTCTTCCATGTATTTATATATATATGATGAAAAGGTCCTGGAACTGCCATTAAGCAACTAGCTTGCCAACCGTGAAAATTGGAGTTCAAACTGAAGGTTCAAATATGTTTATGTTGAGAAAATAAGAATAATGCGAAGGATTAAATTGGTTATGATAAAGGGTAGATAAATATCTACTAGGAAATGTGAGAGAGAGAGTATGTGCTTGTCTGTATAAGAGAAAAACTACCCAAGGTTAAACTGCCATTGCAAAAAAGGAATCTTTTTCCAACATTTACCCATACGCTTTCCAACATGGTGAAAGAGATGATGCTGGATTTTAAATGCCTGCCAGGTTATCACTCCCCCAATGAAGATTAGTGACATTTTAGATCATTAGTAAAATGTCAAAAACTGCAGAATATATCAATGTAATCTTGCTTTTTTTGATATTATTATAGGGTCTATTGCTTTTTTATTTAATTTACCTCTTTCTGGGCTTCATTTCTGGTGCTGTTGTCCCACGTAGTAATGATCTTTTGATGTTAACAGAAAAACCAAATATCTTATCGTTAATTTACCTGAAACAGCAAATTTTCCTGTTATCGATAAGAATTAAGGTTTGTTGCAAATGCTGTCCTAATAATAATAGTAATTATGATGATGAAGATGAAGACGCGCGGCAAATTGTAAGAGACAGAGAAAAGTCTAAAACAAGAAGCCAGCAATGTCTTGTTCAAGTATCAAAAAAAAAAAAAAAAAAAAAAAAAAAAAAAAAAAAAAAAAAAAAAAAAAAAAAAAAAAAAAAAAAAAAAAAAAAAAAAAAAAAAAAAAAAAAAAAAAAATAAAAAAAAT
>Ga0160505_101236_pt1 | contig 12451 bp, 6 predicted proteins | sample DIDeMG_FD_108225 | JGI IMG/M metagenome (GOLD analysis project Ga0160505, IMG submission 108225) | Enriched chicken feces microbial communities from UW Madison campus, WI, USA - DID2874_E49_Stillage MG | ecosystem: Host-associated > Birds > Digestive system > Large intestine > Fecal ... | reverse complement strand
TTGAAGAAAGAACTAGAGTATTTACAGAACGTGAAGGAGAGCAAGAGCGACGGCGATGCGGCGTAGGGGAAAGTTTTTAACGGTATTGATAAGATAAGAAAGCATAAGTAAGGAGAAAGAAGCAGGAGAGAGGGAGAAGAAAGTTGAAGAACGTGAAGCGGGGAAAACCATGAAGTGGAGCAGATTGGTTAGTTGGAGGTTTCTGGACATATTAATTCCAGGCAGCATTTCAGCAATGTCTCCATGTTAATGGCCTGGCCTCTCCTTCAACACCTTTGTATATAAATATTACGGGATATGTGACTATTGTAGACGAACCAGCTTTTGAATATTGTTTATGACATTTTACTCTGTGACATTTTGAGTGTGACATTTATGACATTTAGACCATGAGAAGACAATAGCAAAATGGTTCTCTATTTATGATCATTTTTGAACCCCCAAACTATCCCAAAGCGTCTCATTTCCAAAATGCTTTCATCCTGCAAATTTGTTCTGGTCCCCCAATTTCCATTTCCTTCGTACCAACGTCTATACGACCTTTGAAATTTGGTTATGAGAGCTTCGTATACATTCAGAACAAAGAAGGCTGTCTCAGACAAACGGCGCTACCGGAAGCCACAAATGCAACTTTTTCACCACATGTACCTATTTAAGAAAGATTGTAATTTACATGATCACTTTATTTCAAAACTTCTTAATTCAATATTTTCTCCCCCCAATATTTCCCCAGCCCACTTTCTTCGTATGTCGCAGTTCGTATAACCAGCCGGTCACGTGCCCATCCAATCTCTTCTATATCTGGTATACATAACATACATTTTCTCCATCAAATTTCCACACTTTTATTCTCGCCATGACCGAGAAAGAGGACGAGCAGCTTCTAGCTGATGCCTCCACTCTTCTAATGTTTGCCAACACTGCGGCTCGCCAACGGTCGCCAGATGCCTCTACACAGCCCAAAATACCTGACCCAAGCGTCAAATCCACAACTCCTCCTACATCCACGCCGTCTGGAGGGACGTCAAAACCGGCTGACAAGTCGCTGCCACCGCAAACAGTTCCTCCACCCGTTTTCTCTAGTCAGAATAACCACCTTCCTCCCATGGTTTCGATGAACCCTCCTCCACAAACGTTTCCGCCAGTGTCATCACAAAAGCTAGCGGGCACTAGCCATCCAGACTCTGGATCACCTCCCATGCCCAAACCACACCTTGTACACATCCGTCCAGCCCAGCAGGTACATCCTGGCGGGCTCGGACACCCTGGTTACTCTTATTATCCCTATGGATATGTTCTGGGTCATCCACTGGGGCATCCACAGGCACCCTCACACGGACCACCGCCGCTGTTGGGTGCCCCAATGCTGTTTACAGCCCATAATGCGCCTCCAGTAATGCTGACTTCGTCAGAAGTGCCGTCGCAAAAGGTTTCACCCCAGATTTCGCCGTCTGTGCAGCAGATGTATCTCCACGACACTTCCAAGGCGGCAAACACCCCCCCAGCGGATCGTGCGCAGCTGGCATTCCACCTTCCGCACCATGGCAACTTGCCAGTACAAGGAAGCTTCCAGACTCATCGTAGGACGGTTTCTGCCGGTCATCAGCCTGAAAGCATGATTGGCAAGGTGACTCCTCCTTCTGCTTCGCCCGGACCAGCAAATGTCACGCTATCTAGAGGCATCAACGTGGAGACAGGAAAGAGAAACAATGACAATGCGATGATTGCCGCAGCGGCGTTGGCAGCTGCAGCAGAAGTACCATTCCCTTTAAAGAACAAAGATGAAATTAAGAATGCTGGCAAGAATGAACAGCAGAAAGATGAGGCATCTCATCCCAAGGGTATTTTGCAGGTATCAGGCGCCACTATTGTCAAGACCGAAGACTCCGTAATGACAGAGCCAGAGGACGATGAAAACCGCACGGAGGACGAGCCTGAGTCTCGTGGAACGGCAATGCTGGACGCTGCCGAAGAGCTAACAGGCGGCTTGAACATAGGCACACGTGCTGCTGCTGAAACATCAGCCCCCCATTCGCCACAACCAAAGCTTGAAAAAGCTTCACGTTCTCATGCGGAAACTACTGGTTCCGCTAACATTGCTTCGCATCCATCTACGACACAAAATTCTCCTTCTAACAGCGTGATAGCATCGCCTGCCTCCGGAAAAGCCATCAGACCGAATACCAAAGTCGCATTCCAACCACCACCGCTTAGCGAGTACAAAGTTGATCCCGACTCTGGAATGATTGGTTGCATTTGTGGCATAGAAGAAGATGATGGCTTCACGATCCAGTGTGACGTGTGCTTCAGATGGCAACATTGTTCGTGTATGGGCTACAAGACTAATGAGGAGGTCCCAGAAGACGTTTACAAATGCTACTACTGTGATGAGACCAAGTGGAACAGATTCGATCCCGCCGTTTGCCGAACAAGTACTTTGGCCAGATTGGATTTGGACAAAGTGAACGAGCCCCAATTCAAACCAGCGCCTCCGAAACGTAAAACTCTGAATTCTGGAGGTGAGGAAAAGAAAAGAAGAAAGTCCGAGAAGGACGCAAGAGGGCCCGATAAGCTAGTTGCTGACAAGAGAAAGCCATCGCTTCCTGCGACTAATATGCTAACTCTGACATCTCCAACTTCTGCTACGTTTGACATCAATAACAAGGATAATCCTTTGCTAGAAGAGGGGGTGAGCGTCGAACTGTATCAAAGTGTTTACTACAAATTGAAGGACTATGACTACAAAACAAAAGAAGTGAAGAAGCAGCTTGAAGAGTGGGGTCGTGAATACGAACAATCGGGTCTTTCTGGAATAGATATAATGACGCCAACTGCTTACAAGGGAATTAAATTCAGCAAAGTCAACTTGCCTAACTACCAGAAGTATTTACAGGACAGAAACGAACTTCGACGGGGCAAGGGCTTCAATGAAACTACCATCCAAGTGAAAGCGTACAGCGACAACCCCAAACAGAAGTTTATCGGTATCTCGAAGATGGGTCTCTTTATTACAAAGAGAGCTGACGCTAGCGATGGCGATGTTATTCCAGCTGGAATAGCGGTTATTGAATACTTGGGTGAAGTAGATTTCCTTGAACTGTACATGGCAAACCTTGCAAACCAATACTCTACTTGGGGAACCGTGAAACCTCAAGTTGCCCGTGTTAATTTGCAATTACAAGAGAATGCTGAACCAATTCCAATTGTTCTCGATGCTCGATTTGTTGGTAATGAGGCCAGATTCATCAGAAAGTCTTGTGCAACTACTGCCAACTGTGAAATAAGATCGGTCTATATCCCTCTGATGCGGACTTTCAAACATATCGTTTACACCACTAAACCTATTACATTGAAGGGTGAGAATTTGGAAGAAGAACTCAGACTCAAATGGGAGTGGGACAAAAACCACCCAATCAATAAAATGATAGAACTGAATCCAGAAGGAAATAGTGTGGAAGGTTTGAAGTTCGAAGATTTCACCGATGAGGAGAAAGTCTTGCTAGTATCTGGTGTTGATACTATACTTAATTTTGTTGAATGTGCTTGTAACACTACTTCAATTAACCTGCAATGCTCTATCTTCAAGATCAAGAAGGCGACCTCTTATTTACTTCGTTCGACGAGAAAAGCTTCTAGTCTTACCAATATTGCCTTCAATAAGTCGAAGGATGAACTTGTGATGCCAAGAAAGTCAAAGCAGTATATTTCATGGAAAGAGCGCTTAACTGAGAGAGATGAGCTACTTCATATGTCCATTTTTTCGACGTCTACTACGGATGATAATAGTGAGTCAAATATTGAAAGCCAATATGGAGCAGCAGAAGAGGAAGAGGGCGTCATGGACTCGCAGATTACTCCAGACGAAGAAGAACCTGAACATCACAGAAAAACACAAAAATTGCCTTATAAGCAGCAACTCATTTCGCATGGAAGAAAGTATGCTACAAGGAAGTATATCACTGATAGTGGTGACGCTACCATTGACAATGCTAACCACGTTCCCAAAACTATTGCTGTTCCCTTAGTTTCAGACATCATCGTGTCGATTAAGGAGGCTGTGAACAATACGTTGAAACCGTTGGCCAAGATATCTAGTAATGTCAACATTGTTGCAAATTCCAGCCAGCTTGTGCAGCCTCGAGCAGAGGCTGAACCATCCCAGCAAACGCGGAAAGAAGCCTCTCCTGGACTTCTTGCAAAGACAGAATCTCCCGTGGCTGAGACTAAGCTGATTGCACCTCCAGTGGTCAAAAAGTTATCCTTTGCGGACTACAAGAAGAAGATGAAATAAATAGTCATTTAGTCATATTATGCATTATCCGAATATTTTTTGTATATATACTGGTGTATCATTAATTAGTTTATTGAAAATCTTCCCGCGTAATGTTGGAACGCTCACACATTTGGCGGAAAATGCCATCACGGGAATTAAAAAGATTCCATGGAGTGTCAAACTGCTTGATTTCTCCCTTGTCAAGAACTAAAATCCGGTCGTAGTTCAAAATGGTTCTCAATCTGTGAGCAATGCACAAAATGGTGCAATCTTTGAATTCTCTGGCGATTGTAGCTTGAATCTTGCTATCCGTTTCATAGTCAACAGAAGAAGTTGCTTCATCCAAGATCAAAACCTTCGACCCTCTTACCAAAGCTCTTGCAAATGCAATCAATTGTCTCTCTCCAAGAGAAAAGTTAGAACCCTCATCCTCAACCTCTCTATTCAAGTGGAATTTATGAAAGTTTTCACTATCCTCATTCTGCTGTCTGACAATCGAAAGCTTTGATTCTTCAATCAAGCCAGCCCTTCTCAATGAGTCCCACAATCTTTCGTCTGAACTCTCACCGAAAGGATCTAAATTCTTTCTAATGGTACCACGGAACAAAACTGGATCCTGGGGAATAATGGACAACTTGGATCTCAAGTTGTGGAGGCCAATGGTGCCGATGTCAATGCCGTCGATCTCAATCTTTCCACGATCTAGCTCTGACAATCTGTACAAGGCAGTCATGATGGAAGACTTACCAGCACCGGTTCTTCCACAGATACCGATTTTTTCAGTCGATCCAACGTCCAAGTTCAAGTTTTTCAACACCAAAGGTAAGCCTGGTCTATATGCCAAAGAAACATTCTCAAAGCGAATACTTCCCTGCTCGGGCCACAGCTCTCTAGGAGTGGTCTCTGGAATGATATAAGGAGCCTCTTCTGGCAAGTCAAAGGCATACTCACAGATTCTTTCCACGGAGTTCATTTCGTTCTCAAGTTGGGTGAAGGTTCTGACCAACAAAGACAATTGTCCGGCAATCAGAAGAACATTAGACAATAACAAACCGACAGATGCGGGACTGATCTGGAAAACTCTAAAGACACAAAGAAGACAAATCAATAAGGCGAAAGCGGTAGCAACTAAATCCAAATGAATGGCCAACCAACGCTGGTTAGCAACGGTGATATAGTAAGCCTCGTTCATGTTGTCAATATTGTTTTCATTGATAGTGATAAACCTATCCTGTGCTTTGTATGCCTTGATGGTATCCATTCCACTCATGGTCTCGTTGAAGTTGTTGTAAACGAAAGATCTTTGAGTAGCCTCTAAACGCTTAATTTCTCTACCGGATGATTGGTAAAAGTTAGCAATGGCAACGAACACAAAAGCCAAGAAAGGAACAGCAATTGCAAACCATGGGAGGTAGATAATACACAAGATGATAATACCAACAATATTGGAGAAGAAGAAAATTACCATTCTCACCTGGTTTCCAATCTCGTTATCCAAAGTATCAGTATCCTTGGTGAATCTGTTGAGAATTCTACCCATGGGAGTAGTATCCATGTATGCCATTGGCACTCTCAAGATTTTCTCCACGGCTTTTAAGTTCAAATTTGTTGCACTCTTGTTGCACATGTATGCTAAGATGACAAACTCGGTAGACAAAAAGACAAGAGCCAAGATTGTGAACATGACGTAAAAACCAATGTAAAAGCCGTTTGATTTTCCATGGAATTTCTGCTCGGACCAGAACGACAACCATGTGTTAGTAAACAATTGACAGAAAACAGAGACCGCAGTCAAGATCACAACCAAAGGAAGGATCGAATAGTGTTTGAAAATACCAGAACCATACTTCACGTAACGCTTATAGACCGAGAAAGCAATACTGTTCTCAGCGGCTCTCTCTTTGGACATCAAATGTCCATCCTTTTCTTCGTTGGTATTATATTCGTAACGCATAGCCTCCTCATCTGCTTCTGTAACTGCTTTGGAAACCTTGGTGGATTGTCTGGTAAGTTGACGTTCAATCAATTCTCTTTCAGTCTCGGCGACCTCATTAGCGTCAGTCTCTTCTTCAACATCTTCTTCTTTCTCTTTGGCTTCAGAGTTGAATGCCATCAAATGCTGAAATGCTTCGTTAGTCTCTTTCAAGCTTTGCAAGCTGCCCACATCGATGGTTCCGTCTCCGTTCAAGAAAATAACTCTATTAGCAGATCCGATCAAAGACAACTGATGCGTAGCCAAGATTCTAGTCTTGTCCTTCAAAAGACCCATGATACAGTTGTTCATGATATGCTTTCCGACTCTGGCATCTACGGCAGACAAAACATCATCGAGCAAGATAATATCCTTTCCAGCGTAAACAGCTCTGGCCAAGTTAATACGAGCTTTCTGTCCTCCAGACAAAGTAATACCTCTTTCTCCGATTTCCGTCTGATCACCGGCAGGCAAGATTTCCAAGTCACTCTCGAGGGAGCATGAGTAAATGACCTCCTTGTATCTCTTTTCGTCAAGAGGCAGGCCAAACAAAATATTTTCCTTAACAGTTGCATTTTGGATCCACGGAGTCTCACAAAGTAACAAGGATCCGTTGATACTCACAGATCCAGCGGTTCGTTTCATGAAACCAGAAAGGGCATTCAAGAGTGAGGTCTTTCCCGAGCCAATAACGCCGGTAATCACCAAAAACTCACCCTTCTGGACCTCAATATTAATATCCTCCAATCCGCTGAAGATAGTGGCATCAAGCGTAGTTGATGTAGAAGAGTAGTTGGTCATTTTCCTCTCAAGTTTCGACTCCAATTCCAATTCTGCAGCTGTTTTTTCGAGATTGGAACCATCTTCGCTATTGTCGTTGGGGTGCTTCTCATCAAGGGCCTCCTCTTTCAACGATGTCTTGTCTGACTCAAATGTCTCCCATTTGAATGAGGCATGGTCGACTTTAAGAGCCAAATTTCTCTTGTCCATTTCCTCCTTCATTTCTGGAGATGCGTCGATGGTAGTAGCGGCCTTGTCGACCTCCTCAGCAGCTAAAAATTCACCTGCTCTGATGACTCCAACAATTGCGTCGGAACCAGAAGCCAAGGCCAATGGAAGCATGAAAACTTGTTGAGCCAACGAGTTGAACAATGAAACGGACGAGAAAAGCGCAGCAGGAGACTTAGTATTGTTGGAGACAGCATACAAGGTCAAGAACGCAGCCATGGAGGCAAAAAGTGTTAAGACCATGGCTCCAGAGGTAATCAAGTTACGACCCACTTGCATCAAATACACAATGTGCATCTCTTTGGATCTGTTTTCGCCAATCATCTTGCTATATGGAGTCTCCCAAGAGTAGAACTTAATCATCTTCAAGTTGTTGAGAACCTCCTTGATGTAGTTGACTCTAGTATCGGTGTATTTGTTGGCAGAACGACGAAACTTGAAAAGCTTTCCTGTGAGAATCATAACACTGATCAAGTAGGTGAACACAAGACCCACACCCACCATGGCAGAGGCACCAATGTTATGGCACAAAATACCAATGGAAATGGCGATTGGAATAGGGAAAGTAAACAAAAATGGCTGGAAACCCAAGGCAAAGTCAATACGGGCAAGATCAGTGCCCATCATGGAAGTAATCTTAGATGTGGGGAACTTGTGCTTGGAACCATCACTCAAACGGAAAGATTTGTCCAACATGGCCTTCGTAAGCACACCTTTCACCTGAGCACCCGTAAGCATGGAGCTGTGAAAGGCGTGGTTGATCAAAATACCGGATGTGACCACCAAAAACGAAGTACCAATGGCATATCCAACACCTTTACCCATGTGTGGGTCCAATCCCATGGCCTTGAGCTGAACAAACTTAATCAACTCTTTAGAAAGCAAGGGGTTACATGTCTGGGCCACCAGGGACATCATCAAGAAGAAACATGCCTTGAAGTACTGGTATCCAAATGTGTGCATCAATGTCCAGATGACGATGAGCTTTGGAACTTTGAAATCCTCCAAGTCTTCGGTCAAGCTCTTCGACAGATTATCGCTGGACTCGCCTCTTGCCTTCAATTTGGCGGCGAGATGCTTCTGTTCAGCTTTAGCAACCTGTTTCTGGAAATGCATCGAAAAGTTATCGGTCATGGTTTTCACCTGGATATCGTCATTCAACTTATACAAATCTTCTGGTGCCAACTTCCTCTTATAACCAGCCATCATGATGGGATTAATCCACCAGAAGAAGATCCATGAGAATGGATTCATCTTCTTGGGGTAAACTCTTCTCTCGTCATCGGTAGGTATTGGTGGGACTTTTTTCAGCAATAGCGGCGTTAGAATGTGCCGAGCAGGTTTTTCTGACATCTTGACGGGAGAAAAATCACTAGAATTTTTCAACTTGATTTACACAATCGTCTTTGAAGGGTTTATAAGTAACGGTAAGTCCGACCGCAACGGATGGGGCTACGGCAATTTTCCGCTTTGCATGCCCTACATCCGTATGGCGTCGTTATCTGCAGTAAATCTGCGAAGTATTTCTATAGGCGGCGAATGTCAGCGGAGGTCGGAGGATAGTAAGTTCCGTGAGAGTTGGGGAAACTGAATGGTCGCGGTGTTGTTCTTTCCCCGACGGGATTCTGCATTACATAAATACTTAAGGATCGACTGACGTGACGCATGTGCCATTTAATCGAAGGAAACCAATTTCAGCATCATCTTTTCGGTGTGGGAACTTTGACTCACATCTGAGGTTTGCATATATGGCAACCTGTCACTTCTATGTTCGTTGAACATTGCGAGAGATAACAGCAGACAATTGTCACGTGACGAGGCTGGTTACATTTGTTCAACTTCTATAGGCGGAAACGGATATAAGGCGGAAGATTTCTGTTTTCAGAAATGTGCCGGATTTCGTAAATCGGTGGGGTTAAAAATAATCACATCTCTCACGTGACGGAAAGATCACATGATAACGGTCATGTTTTGTCATCCTTCATATGAGTAGTTTTCGGAACGTGATACCATGCACGTGACTATTTCGTGAATTTGGTATCAGTGATTAATCATCACGTGCCACTAATTTTGAAACACTACACTTTTTCCGAATCCTAGGCCATTTTCCGCTACCCCATATTCCGGATTTTCGCTTTTCCGGGCATATAAGTGCCCAATTCTCCAGAAAATGTCCCAATCACCAACAAATGAGTGCTAATCTTTTGAAAAAGTCCGCCTCGGACATCGTCGTCCTTGCTGCCCAAAGAACCCCTGTCACCAAGTCTCTTAAGGGTGGTCTCTCCAAACTTTATCCAGAAGAGCTTCTTCAGCAAGTGGTTGGAGGTACTTTCGAGAAATCCAACATCGACAAAGAACTCATAGATGATGTGCTTGTTGGTGCTGTCTTGCAGACTTTGGGTGGCCAGAAGGCCTCGGCATTGGCCATTAAGTCGCTCGGTTTCCCCGTGAAAACTACCGTAAACACAGTCAACAGACAGTGTGCTTCTTCAGCTCAGGCCATTTCCTATTCGGCAGGAACCTTGCTTACTGGCGAAAACAAGTTCACTGTGGCCGCCGGTGTGGAGTCTATGACCCACGACTACTTCCCACATCGTGGTATTCCTACCAGAATTTACCAGGAATTGAAAGATAAGGCATCTGCAGAGGCTCAGGCAGTCCTCATGCCCATGGGAATCACCAGTGAAAACGTCGCTTCGGATTTTGGCATTACTCGTGAAGATCAGGACAGATTTGCTGTTGAATCTCACTTGAGAGCTCACAAGGCTACTGAACTGGGACATTTCGCCAAAGAGATCATCCCAATTAAAGCACGTACTAACGGTGAGGGAGAGCCATTGAATGAAGTCACTATTGACAAGGATGATGGAATCAGAGGTTCTTCTACTTACGAGAAATTGTCCACTCTCAAGCCTGTGTTCAGGGAAGATGGTACCACCACCGCAGGTAACCTGAGTCAAATCTCTGATGGAGCATCGTGTGTCATTTTGACCACCAGAGAAAACGCTGAAAAGCACGGATACAAGCCAATTGCTCGGTTTCTTGGATCGGCCGTGGCTGGTGTTCCTGCCGCCTACATGGGAGTTGGACCAGCATACGCTATTCCCCAATTGTTGGAGAGATTCGGTCTTTCCACCAACGACATTGACCTCTTTGAGTTGAACGAAGCTTTCGCTTCTCAGTCGTTGTACTGTATCAACAAATTGGGCTTGGATACCGCTAAGGTCAACCCATACGGTGGAGCTATTGCCTTGGGCCACCCATTGGGTGCCACAGGAGCTAGAGTTGTTGCAACGTTGTTGAATGGATTGAAAGCACAGGGTAAGGAGCTTGGAGTTGTGTCGATGTGCATGTCGACAGGCCAGGGATACGCCGGATTGTTTGCTAATGAACAATAAATCACGATTGTATAAGAATCCATCAAATCTGCCTTTAGAAACAAGTCAAGCCGTACACAATTTTATGGTAAACTAAATAAGTCATTCCACAGGTAAATATATTAAGGTATCAGATTATCACAATGCTACTTACAGCAATTAAAGCTCATTGGTTGCGGCTCACTTGTGGAAAGCCCACACAGCACCAGACAACAACACCGAGCTCAACACTGGAATGGTGAAGTTATCGTCGATGCCTGCAACGTCTATAGCCTCAGAAACGGAGGCTGCAAATGCACACACGAGCGCAAATGCATGGATAGACAACTTGCTGGTCTCAGGTGTCCAGTAGATGTCCTCAGGCAGGTTAAACTGACTATACTCAGGCACGTAGTAGCCGTAGAACAAATAGCAAACGACAAGACCCGAAAATGCGCTGGCTAGCGAGCCAGCCAATGACTTTCCCAGTGCCACTTTAGGTGTATACTTGCCAAATTGTCTTCCAAATGTGGAGGCTGCAGTGTCGGCCCAACTCAAGAGCATCACGCTCATCATGGCGATGTCTTTTGTTCCAAAAGTAAACACGAGTGCCAAACCTGCCAAGTAGAAGACAATCCCATTAATGCCATCCACCTCACTATCACGGATGAACAATGCCACCCATTTGACTAGGAACTTGTTGTATTTGGGAGATGCTAGACGGAGCATGTCGTTAGCGAACACGGCGACAAAAAGCAGCCACAATGCCCACACAAACTGGCTCCGCTGATACCCGTGGCAATAAAACCAAAGCGACACAAATCCGTGGAGGGAGTGGAACACTTTCCGGGGAATCTCATTGCGGACCAAAAACAGAACAAACGTCGAGCTTTCGTTCTTAGCTGGCTCATCATCTGTAATGGCCACAAAGTTGTCACCATCCGCAACTATCTGGTAGTCGAAATCTTCATCTTTGAGCACCTCATCGCCTTCAAAAGTGGAATCATCATCATCGGATTCACCTTCGGAGTCGGATATGGAATAGGTAGCGTCTTCAGCCTCGATGTAGCTAGAATTCACATCAAGTCTCTTCCGGAGACTCGCGGGCGTGACAGTCGCCAGCATCCGCTGAGATGTGGGTGTTTGGGGAATAGACATTGACGTTAGTATTTATTTGGTTCGGATCAGGAGAATTCACATGCTGTACACGTGACTGGGGTCCAATCGATGACTCCTTAAAGTTTATTGCCGCTGTACACGGAGGAAGATGTAGATGATTCAAAAATGAGACATGGGATGGGTGGGGAGGATGTTACGGCAGATTTGCTTGAAATTTTTTTTTTTTGCATTTCCATCTGTGGATTTTGTAGTATTTGATAGAGATTCGTAGGGTGTATTGAAGACGTTATATTTTGTCGCGACAAAAGTCCAATTGTATCCTTATTTTGCACCCATTGCTTAAGAGTACACCAAGTTTGTTAATGCGGATTCACAGAAGAAATATCGTGATTTTATTCTTATTCAAGTTTGGCCATCTGAGTGACCACAGCGTGTTGGTTGACAGATTCCATGACCATTTGCAAATATTAAAGGAGATCGTTCCTATGGAGGCGCACAAGATGATGGAACTACAAGAATCACTTACAAAAGTCAGAGGAGAATTTCTGATTTTGCCGATTTCAGAATATGCAATGTCTAATTCAAACTCTGTTGAATCTTATACTGTGGAGGATGCGATTGCTTCTTATGGATTGACTATGTCCGGAATTAGTTTGCCTCAATCAGTGTCCACAAATGAGAGTTTTCTGCCCAATGAAGAAACGGATGAAGTGGAGGTTGAGA
>Ga0160505_101235_pt1 | contig 12458 bp, 7 predicted proteins | sample DIDeMG_FD_108225 | JGI IMG/M metagenome (GOLD analysis project Ga0160505, IMG submission 108225) | Enriched chicken feces microbial communities from UW Madison campus, WI, USA - DID2874_E49_Stillage MG | ecosystem: Host-associated > Birds > Digestive system > Large intestine > Fecal ... | reverse complement strand
ATGAAATATATATAATAAGAATATTTTATTTTGTGTTTTTTATAGTCGCGTTTTAGTATTATTTGGAGGAATATCGCTGCTTATTTTTTTTTTTTTTTTTTGTTTTCATAAAAGGTGTCTCGCCATGGAGGATTTGATAACAACATGTGCTAATTTATCCTAATTTATGCTATTTTCGTAAAGTTGGGACAAAATTGGGTTTACATCCTGTCCGGTCGCAAGCCCGCGGGAACACCGTAAACTTTGAAAGGCCTTGTTCGGAGGTCTAAAGCCCAGGGTACCACTGCCTTGGAGATTCTGGCACAACCGATGGCCATCGATCCCAGAGCTCAAAACGTGCGATCGCAGCAGAAAAGAAACGCAACGGTATCCGCATGATTATTGAGCCCAGCATTTTTTTTCATATCAGTGATACGCCCTCTGACAAATCCATGACAATCACAAACGCCAGTAGAAAACTTTTTATTTTTTTTTTATCCCAAAATTGACTCAAAAACCTCGTTCAGAATTACAAAAACCTTGAAAGTTTTCTTTTTTTGCATAAAAAAGTTGGTTGTGTACGCTCTCTCCACCAATAAAAAAGAAATTCAGCCGTGCAAGCTTAATGCCCCCAAAGGACGAAAACCCGCGTTTTTCGCTTTTTTTTTTTTTTTTCCCGCTGTAGCAGTAGGATACATCATGGAGACGACAAGTATATTTTTTTATCGTCTGACTGATACATGACTCCCAGCTTGAGTCGATTCAGCTTTTATTTTGACATGAAATAGAGGCAGTTAATATTACCCTGTTAATAACAATCACTTGAACCATAAATACAGTTAAAATACCTTATGGCTCACTTTATTTATATATTGCGAATTCTCGCACAAACTCATCATCAAAACAAAAATATCCATGAAAAGCTTTTATCAAACAAGGTGGTGTGTGAAACTTTAGCCTGCGAAAAGTGAAAAGTTTCATATGTAGTATAAACAGTAGCACCGCCTCGATAAGCAGTAATTATTTACCCTTGCTTTTATTTTATGTATATTATATATCCGTTACCGTTGCATGATATGTGCGTGCCCCGCTTTGGGCCACCTAGATCTACAAAAACTTTAGTCGTGAAGCAGCAGGGGGGTTTAAATAGATCAAGTCTGGACTGTGTCCCATAAAACAAAAGGCTGCCACTACCGACATTAGTAACGAGGGTTTTAGGTGGTTTAGTCTAGAGAGCCTGGTTATATAAATAGGCTGCCGCTAGTTTATAATAATAACATGCGCTGGTGTCAACATTTGATGCCAGGGCTTCTGTGTAGTCAGTTACCGATGTGCAAGTACCGCCAATCATCTCTACACAAGGTCAGACCAACTATACTTTTTTTTTTTTTTGCTAAAGTTGGACCCTTTTAACAGTGTAATATTATCGTAGTTGATCACAGAGTACTGGTAGCATAGTCAAATACACCCTTTAATTGTCCGAGTATACCCAAAAATTATTGTTTATTGTTCAAATTTTTAGACGTGGCACAACAGATTATTAGCAGATACATATAAAGTATTTTTAAAAACCTGATGTCTTTCAATGCTCCTGTGCTCCTAAGGGGCATTAAAAGTCTTAGCATTCCGTGACACAAAGTTCATTACAAAGTATATTTATTTGCAGAGAAATTTTTTTTTAAGAATGCTTTACTGGTATATAAATACTAGAGTTTGGCAAACATGGGCAAACCTGGGCAAGCTGGCATAAGCAATGCCTACAAGGAGGTTGCAAAAAAGGGTCTAAAAACTTGATCACCATTCTCGAACGAGACCCTTAATAAAAAAAAAATATCTAAACGTTAAGCTACAAACAAACTTATCTCTAGGTAACATGCTTTGCAGGCTGCAAAGCGTACAGAAATTTTTTTTTTCTTTCCCTATACGTGGTTGGTTCTTTTGAGCTGAAGACACCAGTAGTAATTATTGGAAAAAATTTTAAAAACTCATTTAAACTATAAACTTGACAAAATAACCATCCGAAAACGGTTAGCGGGGTTTGCCCAACCAAAGCACAGATTCAAGTTCCGTGCAGTTGAGTCACAAAGAAGCCATTATTATCTCCTTCTTTGCGTGGGCAGATTTATAAATGAGTTCAAAAAAGTGCTCAAAAAAATTGAAAAAAAAACTAGAAGGGTCGCTAATAACATTTATGTTGGGTAAATAAGTTGAGAAGCTGTTTAGCTCAGTGGTTAAAGTCGAATAACTAGTAATTGGTAGGGTTAAATTATCCTGATTTGGATACTGAGCAACAGACTTCAGTACCAAAACGTATTTTAGTTTTGTTATTTTTTATGAGTATTTGTTTGTTCAGGCTTTTGGAGTACCTTCGGCGAGAGATTATTGTCTCTGCGAGTTCTACGAGAATTATTATTATTTTTTAGCTCACGCATACTTGAGTAGGAGACACATACAAAAATAAAAAGGCTTGTGGCCAGCCTAAGTTTTGTCTACATGTAGAGAATCTGAATCTACAGCATCTGCAATGAAACCAGATTGGAACTGAACCACATAAAAGCTCTGAATTTCGGCTAGCTAATGTAACCCGTAAATCCATCACTCAGCCCTTTGAGATACAGTCGTTATCACGTGAACCAGTTTAATTGGGAGTTGTCCGATAAACTTTATTGAGTCAATGCGTATAACTTGCATTTTTAAAGCGACATTGTACCATCTTGTACGGCGAAATTGATGCCCCCTGTAACATTTTGACTTTGACACGTGCAGAAATGAGATCCTCTGTAATTTATTGATAACAGTGCTAATTTATAAGGTTAAAAATCAAACCCGATCATTCCACATTCTGCTCAGAGTTTTTTTTTTTTTCTTTTTGGTTTTAGATGACTTCAACAATAAATCATGAACAAACAAAACACTGTATTATTGTTTAAAAAAAAATATGAAGCCAGCTTACTGGGTCTTCTCAACGAGAAGGCCTTCCGGCTCATGGGAAAATTACGACCTTCCCGAATTTCTGCGCCTACGGGTACAGGCGCGCTACAAACCGCCCCAGGTAAGTCTGGTCTCCAGTATATAATTACATGGACACCTAAATAAACAAGGTATTGTTATTACTGGAAAGCATTAGAAAATAGACTAGATACTGTATTGATAAAATAGAAAATACTGCTGAATCATGATATTTTTCAGGGTTGAAAATCCTGTAAACATGGCCAAAGTTCCTACTCCAACAACTTCAAAAAGCCATTAAAGGTGAAGCAGGTAGAGATTTAGGACAATAAAAGTTTGGGTAGAATGCATCTTCTTAAAACAAGAACATTACAGCCAGCTAGAAAGGCATATAGGGTTGCAGTTAATACTAGCAATTCAGAACCCCTCACTTCAAGTATCTTGATATAGACATAAACTGGCAAGATTAGATAATATATTAAAAGAAATTCAACATTCATCCTTCAGTCGGATAAAACTTTTTATTAGTTCCGTCCTGTGTTTATTTCCGAAGGTTACTTTCCTGTTTGCGAAAAGGCTCATTCCATAACTTCTAACCCAGGTATGAATCTAAAGTAAAGGAAAATTTCATTCTATATGTGTGTATTTAGTTGTGTGTCAATTAGCTATAATTTGACATTTGTTTAAAGTAATTTCTTTGTATATGGGTTGATAACATAAATATTGTTTTGGTTGTTCATGATTTATATGGAATTGAAGCCATCAATAAAAAGGTTTTTTTAAATAAAAAAAAATTAAATAAAAAAATTAAATAAAAAAATTAAATAAAAAAATTAAATAAAAAAATTAAATAAAAAAATTAAATAAAAAAATTAAATAAAAAAAATAAAAAATAAAAAAAAATAAAAAGAAAAAACCGTAAAAGGGATCTGGAATGATCAGATTTGGCTCTCACGTTTAGACAATGCATTTACAGCCTAGGGAATATTTTGATCACCATGATCCTGTAATGTTAATCGATCGGACTCGGTATACAACTATCACAAAAAATTAAAATTTTCATGCACATATCATCAGCTTATTCTTAATGGTACTAACATTGTAGCCGGGGGTTCCGTAAAAATAATTAGGATTCGCTAGGAATGGCTAAGAAAAAAGATCTGCCTGCCAAGAATCAAACAGAAACATCAGTTACCTACATTATCTCATTAGTCCAAAAAAGACCTTTTGGAAGCTTTCGGTCCATAGAGAGCAAGAGGCGAAACCTGCCTAAGTTGCGCACCACAAGTGAACAGTTCGATTAAAAAGGACTATGGTGCATTTTTTTAATGAAGCACCGTCTCGCAAGACAATGACCGGGATTGGGTACATAAATACTGTATCCAAGACTTTGATTGAAGCACTCAACATATTCATCTTCCCATCCAGAATGCGCATTACTAGTTATGGGAAAAGTTTATGTTTTGTTTATTTGTAAATCCGTTTTTATTCTTGCTTACTATTCCAAATATACTAAACAATATGAATTATACAATTACATATTTTCTTCCTATTCCAAGCACCGAGCGTCGTGCCTGAGCGAGATCTGAGTTGCTTAACGTTTTCTTCATGTCGTCCCGTGTCAAGTTTTATACAGCCCTACCTGTATCAAAGCTTTTGTTGACGATATTTCTCTCTTCGTTTCAGCCTAAAGTAATTCACTAGCTAAAATATCGTCTCAAGATTACATATCAAAACCTGAATCACTCAACTACCCATGACCACTGTCTCTTACTAAGCCTTTAAAGAACATTTCTAATTTAAGAGATTGTCGAGTGGTTACATTGTATTTAAAGAATATATACGGGTTGCTTGAAAAATATTGCAAAGTGTGTTACTCTAAATGAAAAATCTAACTCACAGGAGCTTTTGGTGTAAATGAGACAGACTGTGCTAATAATTGTAGCTTAAATTTCAGCTCCAAGAAAAAACAAGTCTTATTAACCCGGGAAAACCTCTAATTTAAGCAAGAATAAGAGATTCTGACCTCAATTAACAAAAATTTTAATGATAAAGCAACTAGTAAATGCAATAAGACCAGACAAAAAAGAGCATTATGGTTAATGATTATAATAAACATCAACTTTCTTAACATTTTTGTGGCAAAAAAGTCCAGCTACAAATTTCAAGAATTAAATAGGTCCAAGGTATATAGTGGAACAAAGGAGCTAATAATAATATATTTCCATGACTCACTACCAAACGATTTTTACGATATCTTGATATGTTTTGTATTGAACTTTTCATGTGCCGTAAAGATTATAATTGATACTCCAGAACTCTAGAATTTGCAAACTGGTGTAACGTTTTAGTCTAAATATATATAGCTGCAAGTTGGATATAATGACCAGTTAAATAAAACTTAGACTTTCATTGTTTTCAATAATTAAAATAAGTATAATTAGGATTCTATCCAGTATTTCAGCTTTAGATTATACTAGTCATTACTGTATTTCCATTTTTTTCCAAATTATGCTTTCTAACAATGAGGATCGACCACTTTTTTCCTTTATATGTATGAAGTTGGAGCTACTTTATCCTCTTTTTTCAAAATCTATGTTTATATACTTTTGATGTATAAATTTTGAAAAGAAAATGGACTAGTAAGGCATGAGATATAAAGAATAAAAATTAAATGCAATAAAACTTTTTTACAACTCTTTATAGCTTTGAAAAAACATATAGTAATCATCTCGCTGGGTTACAATAGCTCCCTCAACGCCATCTATTTTGATCTTACTGTTTGAGTGAAATTAAAGAACTACCATGGTTCGTGAATTTGATAGCAGGCTAAACCCAGCTGAATCAAAAGTGGCTCCATTGTTTTAAAAGACAGAATCAATAGTACTACACTTCTTTCCTGTATTAAACCTCATGCAAGGTTACAAATAATTCATAAAGATAATTGATAATGAAATTGAACTAAAATTTGGGCACGCATATAATGTTCGTGGTAAACCCCTTGCTTACAAATGTAGAATAAAAACCGATCACAAAAACGAGTCCTGACAACGGGGTGTTTAATACTGATAAAAGAACGGTTAATCAGCAAGCTGGGGAAGAGGACACTATAAAGAATATTGCCTCAAGTAGAGGGAGAATGGAGAAACTGAGACTGGTATCGTTTTTGTTAATATTGGGAATTAAGGCCTTATCCTGCCCCTGTTAAAAAGCAACAAAAGAAAACCGGACGCTAGAGAACATAGGATAATGAGCTAAAACATGCGAAAATCATTTTTATCCGTCGATTTCTTGGAGTGATAGCAAAAACTTGAAATTCACTCTCTACGGAGATAACATTGCAGATATCTTGTTCTAAAAAGGGGAACTACTTCATCTATTTATTTTTTGATTTGATGATATGTTTAATTGGGAAGCCAGCCTACCGGACCTCCCCAACAAGGAGGTCGCGGCTCATAGAATTACGACCTGCCCGAGTTTCTGCGCCTACGGATACAGCTGTGTTACAAATCTCCCAAGACTCAGATAAGCCCGGTGTTTTCTCAGTATATATAATTACATAGACATTCAAGTAAACAAAATAACATTACATTATGTTGAATTGGACTATCATCGTCCATAATATCCCTACTGAGAGTAAGCGTGTACACCATTGTGCTCCGCTAGCAAAAAGGGAAAAAGATTACCTTGACTTGACTGGCTATGTTTTTCATCATTTTTAAAAATTCAAATTTACTAAAAGTAGCTACTAAAAGTTCTATATTTACTTTACGGCACTGATGCTTTTCTGTCGACTGACATCAATTTTGCGTTTGGGTGAACTAAGATTTCAAGCCTCTTATTTACCATTAATGCTTGTAATTCTCAATTATTGATTATTAAAAACTTTTTCTAACAGTACTGTTTAAAGAAAAATACAAATATAATAAATACTCTATCAAATGCCTTTACATGGATACTTTCATGGAAAATTCGGCGCCATCGAACGTCTGAACTTATCACGCGCGCTGACACCGCTACTTTGCCAGTCTCATAGAGACAAATGTTTTTGAAATTTCATGTCTTCTTTGTATGTCATTTTGTTTTGTAATTTTGTATGTAACTATTTGATGTAAGAACAATAAACTGATTATCTATCTATCTATCAAATGCCTTTTTTTCAATAACTTTTGATGTCGATAATAATACGAAGTGAAACTACCATACCAGATTAACTACAAAAAGATAACTTGAAAGAATGTTGAAAAAAACTTTTGTATTACTAAAATCTCGACCGTATGCTTTAATTACTTAGAACTTAAGACATAAATATTAGACTGAACTAGATCTACAGTCCTAAAGTCTCCATAATTCCCAAAACAACAACATTTTATATTCAAATAGGAGCAGCATGATCCCACGCAAAACAATTAGATATTAATCTTTTAATAAAATATTTAATTATGTGATAGCGGAATGGCGTATAAATAATGATATATGTTTTATTTTAATTCAATATCTAATTGTTTTGCGTGGGATCATGCTGCTCCTATTTGAATATAAAATTTTGTTGTTTTGGGAATAATGGAGACTTTTGAAGTGTGACTATAATTAGTTGTCAGACAACATTTCAAAGTTTCGATCTTTTTATAAATATTGATAGCTTGCTTACTAGTTACCTAAACATAACACTTGTCAACGGATCAGGAATTTGTAGTCTTTTCAAGCGATTAAAGTCTAGAAAAACTAAAGAGAAAAGGGGAGGGGGTTGCAACCAATCAGTAGCTGCACATTTGATCTGAAAACTAGTTGAACATTTATTTGTTCTAACTTCTTGAAAACATGAAATTATACCAATTATGGGCATCAATCTATAGGTTTCCGTCAGGTAAACACCATATTATACGTAATTTTAGAGCTAGACGCATGATGGCTGAAAAAAGAAACCAATACTGTCAAACCTTTCTTGTTTAGTTCTTAAGAAAATACAAAAATTTGTTTACAGAATGGGTTTTTTGGTTTGATTAAGTAATGAAATTTACAGGATTGTATCGTACAGTGCATTTCAATAATGCTGAACATTAGAAAAATCTGAAACGAGGATTTTATACTATATTCAAGTATCTAAAAATCAAGGATATTTTAATGAAAAATTTTTTATGAGTTTTCAATTTTTTTTAATTTTGATTATAAGTCCTAGATTCTAACACCAATTATTCTATATTCCGGTTTTTATCAATGCTGTAATACTAGAAAAACAATATATGGAAATTTAGTTTATATAAAAGCAAGAATTGTTAAAACTAATGATTAAAATTCAAAAGCTTTCGAAAAAAAAAACCATAAATCTAATATAAATTAATTAGGAAATAAGTTCAATCTGTTTTTCTGGGGACGAAATAACAGGCTGTAGAATCACATGGACGCAACACAGAAAAGACCTAATTTTCAAAACATTGATGATATAACATAGAATACAGCCTTTGTTAGAAAGTTCTAGCCTGGTGGAGGACCTCAGACTTATAGCAGCGGACAATTACTAAAATAACGTACATTGTAGTCATTAGACTAAATACAGAATATTTTTTAAAATGATCTATAACTTGGGTTGTCAAAATTTCCTTTTAGATATTACAGACTTTTTTAGTTTTCAGTAGTATATTTACCATCAATACTGATGAATCTAAGGGCAATTGAAAAAAATGAGAAGAAACAACAGTCTTTAGGGCTATTTACAGGGAGGAAGTAAGTGACTGTATAATCCACATTAATCAGCATATAGAAGCCAAGTAAGCAAGAATAAAAACAGATTTCATACATAAATACATAGGGCTATTTACTCTTTTTCTTCAAGTATTTCTCTTTCAAAAATTTTTTTATTGTAGTACCTACTGAATACTAATAGTGAAAGCAAACTTCCCAATAATATCAAGCTTCTACTTGCTTAGTTGTTGCTCTAGGTTTAAGGACCATCTGATAAACCAACACTTACCACCTATATTCATAATATTATTTGATGCTCGAAATTTAGTCTTTTAGTGAAAATAATACATTTTTTTTTGCATTTACCCATTTTAATAAATTTTTTGGAGTCTCAAACCAAAAGTGAAAACGGAAAAAAGTGGGTTTTTTCTCCGTTGGGAGCAGTGAGACTTTCTTAGCGAAGATACTTGGTAAGTAGGTATTAAAAAAGAGCATTATAGTACTTCAGAAGCAGCCTGCATTATTTCATAGAGATTGGCATCCAAGAAAAGCTTGTTTGAAATTCCTGTGCCAAGACATATGCATAACAATGAAAAATTACGTATCTACAGTCAACTCCATCTGATTTACCACTTTTGGGTGGAAACTGATGATTCAAAGTATGCATGATTTGTCAAGTACGAGTATACCCTCCCAACCAATAAGCGCTAAAAAGTAAATGGAATTTTGTAAAATGATCAGATTAACCCTTTCGGAAATAATTTGAGCGAAATTTCAAGTACAATTTTCATTGCTGATTGGACCATTCTGTTTTAGGAAAACTTATATGATGGATTCTATTTTACTTGAATTTTTTTTTGCTCCTACTTGAATAACAATTTAATCAAAATAATCTAGATAAGGGGGTTTCTACCTACTGAGCAAAACTTGACTTTTCTTAGCATGGGCTTGGCATAACAAACCCGGTAAGAAATTCTAAATGTTTCCTTTTGTTATATATAAAATTCATTTTTGCCCACTTGGAAAGGTGTATAAATAATCTTTTAAATCTCTAATTTTTTTTTTAAATTTTTTTCAAGCCATATTCAAATACTTCGTTCTCTCGTTAATTAAGACTTTTAAAATCAACGCTTAAACTTTATACCAATGGTTGCCTCTATCAAATTTTCTACCGCCGCCGTTGCTGCTTTCCTTACATCCACCGCGGCAGCTCGCGCTCTCCCCATGCCTGATGCATTTGCTCTTGCAATGGCTGCTCCTCAGGAAGCCTCCTACCAGTGCCACTCTGACTGTGGCAACGCCATTCTCAAAGCCAGAGCCTGTGGAGAAAACACTGACTGCTACTGTGGTGATAACACTGAGTTCCAGCAGCTTATGGCTCTTTGCTATGATTGTGGCTCTACCCTTTGGTCCGACTACGGCAAGTACCTGACCCCTTACTTAGAGACATGTAATATGCCCACGACTCCCAATAGTGCTGTTGAATCTTCGGCAGATTCTGCCACTTCTGCTGTTGCTGAGAGTTCAAAGGCCCCTGCCTCTTCCGCCGTTCAGACTTCTGAGGCCCCTGCCTCTTCTGCCGTTCAGACTTCTGAGGCCCCTGCCTCTTCCGCCGTTCAGACTTCTGAGGCCCCTGCCTCTTCTGCCGTTCAGACTTCTGAGGCCCCTACCTCTTCCGCTGTTCAGACTTCTGAGACTCCTGCCTCTTCCGCTGTTCAAACTTCTGAGGCCCCTGCCTCTTCTGAGGCTCATGGTAGAGGCCATAGTTCAGCGGTCACTGCTGGGGCTTCTGCCACTTCTGATGCTTCTGAGGCTTTTGCCACTTCTGAGGCTCATGATGGAGGCCATGGTTCGGTGGCCACTGCTGAGGCTTCTGCCACTTCTAAAGCTGAGAATTCTACTGATTCTTCTTCCCACAGTCACGGTAATTCTTCATCAAAGAATTCTTCTGCTGCTGGCCAGACTGGCTCTTCTGAGAGTAATGTCAATCAATCAAACAGTGGTAATAAGGCCATGGTTGGTGCTGTCGCTTTAGTTGGCGCTGTTGCTTTTTTGATCTAAGTACAAAGATTGATAACAAATATGCCAAAACCATTTTTTAATGAACATTTTCTTTTTTTTAAAACCAAAACCTTTCAAAATACTAAAAAAATCAAATACTCCAATTCTGATTTTTGATAATAAGTAATGATTTTAGTAACTTTAATATACCGGATAAATGCTTTCAAAAAAAATATCTCAAAATATGCATTTCAAGGCCAAAACTAAGCAAGTTATCATTATTGCTTTGTCTCAACTTCACTAGGCTCCGTTACCTTCTCAAAAAATGTATTTAGATTATAATAACTGCAAAACAATCAACTATTATATGTCAAAAACTTCTTTAAGAACAATCATCTATAAAATAAGCACTTGACATTTTCAGCAATGAAATACGCCTTATGTTAATTATTCCTACTGTATTAGTTTTAAAAACCAAAATATTTCAGCTCTCAACCAAGGAAACTAACAACTAACTTGAAACATTAAATTGAGTAATAATGACCGGCTTTCTTAATTTAAAGATCATAAAAACAAATATTTTAAATGTCACTCATTATAAATTTCTGTTATTTATATAAAATATGTATCGTATTTTCAGTTTCATAAATTCATTTACAGAGAGTTTGAAATTATAAAGCATTGATGATTCTAATGCTTGATGTAACAAAACTTTTCAGTTTAGTCAGTGAAAAGATTTATAATAACAAATGTCTCTTTTGCATACTTTTTTTGGTTGTAATTTCAATATCATATGTAACTTCAAAATGATATAATACTTTACTAAAAAAAAAACCCCCCTGAAGAAACATTACCAACATAGATTTAGATTACATATACTAAATGATTATGCTTTTTATGTGAGATTAACAAGCATCTTAGATTTAAGTGCTCTAACTCCGAAATAAGAATTTCAAAAGAAGAATGAAAGTTTAATAATCCAGCAATTTTTCAATATGTGATAATAGAATCAGTTTATAAATCTAATCACAGATTTTCAATGTTGAGGCTTAGATTCGAGTTAAAGTAAATTATTCAATAGTTGTTAGGTCTGACGTTACAAACGATACTTTAAATATAACTAAAAAGATAATAATAATCTACTAATTATTATCATATTACTAAGAATCTGAATGGTTCTGTTGCTAATGACATCTCAATATCTCATCTGAAGTTTTGAATAGGTTTAAATGGAATTTATTACATGTATACATAATTTCTTAAGGTTGTGGCTTTTAATTAGGCCATGACAGTAAAGACAACTTCTGCATATTTCTCAAAACCACACGCACTAAGCTCTAAAATAGAAATTGTTTTCAAATTCAAAATAATGTAATAGGTTGGTACAACATGCCATGTCGTAAAGTCATACATTTATCAAAAGAAAAAGAACTTTCAATTGTCGGTTGTCTCTGCAGAAATACACAGTTTAAGGTCTAAAATGGGCCACTGGTTCTAGATCTTTGTCTCTAATCATGCTAGCCAATCATCTAAAAAAAATTACTGCAAACATGAAATGGGGTTAGGGTATCACAATCGTAATTAAAAAATTATTCAGTGATTACATGTCCTGATGTTCTAGCAAGCTTGCAATTGGGAATTTTGTTTTCATTCTCTCTAAGTTGAACTTTGAAGTTATCACCATTTAATAAACAAAAATTCACTGAAAAAAATTATCAGTTAAGTAAAAATATCAACCATACTGAGTGAGTGAGTGAGTGAGTGAGTGAGTGAGTGAGTGAGTGAGTGAGTGAGTGAGTGAGTGAGTGAGTGAGTGAGTGAGTGAGTGAGTGAGTGAGTGAGTGAGT
>Ga0160505_101234_pt1 | contig 12459 bp, 13 predicted proteins | sample DIDeMG_FD_108225 | JGI IMG/M metagenome (GOLD analysis project Ga0160505, IMG submission 108225) | Enriched chicken feces microbial communities from UW Madison campus, WI, USA - DID2874_E49_Stillage MG | ecosystem: Host-associated > Birds > Digestive system > Large intestine > Fecal ... | reverse complement strand
GTTCTTCCCTGCGCCTCGCTCTTCAACCCCATGTGGGAGACGGAGCTCGGCTCGGACGGATCGCGTGTCTGCAGCCGCAGTATGTTCCGCCGCAAGATCGACCCGATCGTCAACGGTATCTCCAACATGGACGGCTTCACCCCCGTCGACAAGGTCCGCACCGAGACGCCGACTGTCGTCATGCTGTCCAACGTCCAGTTCATCAAGGGCGTCAAGTTTGCCATTCAGGCTGCGGATATTATTATCAACCGCTTCGGATTCAAGGACTACCGCCTTGTGGTCTACGGCGCCAAGGACCGCCAGCCGTCGTACTGCCTCGAGATGGAGAAGCTCATTGTCGAGAACAATCTCAGCCAGCACGTCGTGCTTGCCGGCTTCGGTAACCCCAAAGAAGTGCTCAAGGACGCCTGGCTCTTCATGAACTCTTCCATCTCCGAGGGACTCCCTCTCGCGATTGGCGAGGCGGCACTTGCTGGCGTTCCCATCGTCGCGACCGAGGTCGGCGCGACTGCCCTCGTGCTCACGGACCCCAACGACCCCGAACAGCGGTACGGCGAGGTCGTGCCCCCGAACGACCCCATGGCCCTCGCCCGCGCGCAGATCAGCATGCTCTCGATGGTCGGCCCATGGAGCAAGTTCACCGCCGACGAAGACCCCCCAGCCCTCCCCGACGTCATCACCGCCGAGCACGCCCAGTGGCTCACGAAGCGTTTCTACGAATACGCCGAGGACCGCCGCAAGCTTGGCTTCCTGTCCCGCCAGGTAGTGCTCCACTCGTTCCACGGATCCCGATACCTCCGCGAACACGAACAAATGTACTGGATCCAGTGGCACCTGTCGCGCATGCGCCGCGACCCAAAACTCAAGCCCCCGCCGTTCAAGTTTGGCCAGCCGGAACTGCTCGGCTACGCTGACCCCGACGACGACGACGACGACGAGGGCGAAAATCATACCCGCGCAACCAAGTAGTCTGCCCTGCTGGCTGCTGTGTTGGCGCTTTGTAGCTTAAACTAAACACCACCCCCATAAATATGCTTAGACCAACTATCGGAACGTTTATCTTTTGTCTTTGTACACCTCAGCATCCATCATTCCATCCTATTCATCCAGGCCATCCTTGAGCCATCTCATAGACAATGAACTTCATGACTACGACAACGGGTACATTCTGCGCGGCGAGGAGGGTTGGGGTCTGTGGACAATATCAGTGGCAAGCATTCAATCGGTACGATAAGATTGCATTCATAACAGCTCCACCAGCTTCTTGCTAGCCAGAGCCTTCGCCGGATCCTTCAGGTTACACCCTTTGTGTCCCCAACACCCGAAAGTTGAGCCGATCCGACGCCCAGGCCCACCAGAAGCGCAGACAGGGGACGCAACCGACATCGGCCGTCCACGTCAACTGAGCAAGGGAGCGTGGGCACAAGGATATCAGTAAACCCTTCGACTCACCTGCGTCACATTCCGTGCTGAAGCGGTGAGTACGCAGAGATCGAGCTTTCTGCACCTCGTACGACGGCCGTTCTCGGCCGCTTGGCTACATTTGTCAGCAACGCGGTCCGTGACACCGCGCGAATTTCGCGTTTGTTGAGGAATGCCCCACCACACTGCCCAAGACTTCTCCCTGTCCTTCGTACAGGACAAGGCTCTGTCGTCAGAGGCTGCGCTGTTTGTTGAATGTCGTTTGAATTGGAGACACCGGCGATTGAGCCAGCTTCCACTCTCTGGAAATAGAACTTTGAGAACGCTAGACCCAAATACTTCGCCAATGCGAGTCCTACGTAATGCCAAAATGGGTGTAAACACGGTCTGGGCTCAGGTCGCCGCTCGGTCCCCGCACCTTCCTGCACCTCGGCTCATCCGGAGTTTCGATCCCGCGACCCTACCCCGGCGCCCAGCGCACCGAGCGGCGCCCGGGGCGCGCCAAGCGGTGCCGTGTAGTTATCATTGGCGCATCGGGGTCCGGGCCCGTCCGATCGTCTGAGGTGAGTGCGAAATCGTGTGCGTGGTGAGTAGTGAGAAGTATGGTGAGTAGTAATTGCTGCAGGTGCGTCATAGTTTCCAATGTTTTCGCTGCTCGGGGAGGTCACATGCGTTTTTGCATGCGCGATATTTGCCGTGAGCGGGAGGCTGGTGGGGATGTGCAAGTGGAGTCTGGCGGGAGTGGATTGCGAGACGCCGCACCGCAAGACAAGCGGTGGCAAACCCAGTGGGCAGAGCTAGACCGTGGAGCGAGGTGTTGACTCGACCTCCTTCGGCCGACGATACCTGTCGAGAGGCAAGGGAAAGGACAGTGTAAGACAGAGGGAGAGAAAAGATTCGGAAAGAGTAAGGGTGCACAGCGGGTGGAGTGAAAGAGTAAAAGACGCAGAAAAGGATCGCATGTCTGGCTGCTTTTATATAAAGAGCGTGCTTGACTGTGACCGTTCGGGTCCTCACTCTCGACCGTCAAGTCCTCACTTTCGATTATCTGATAAGCAACCGGACCCAATCAACACACACAAGCAATGTGTAACGGCGCTGCATCACCGGCACATCGCGACTCGCATCGGCATGCATGCGATGCGGACACGGCCAAGCATGAACATTCGTTAGATCACACACAGGACGGGGATCACTCTGTCGCGTTACAGCCGTCTGCGCAGGCTGGCGCACGCGTCGACCAGCACGACCACGACGATGACGACGCTCACGACCACGGCGCCGGTAACTGCAATGGCCACCAACACCAGGACGATGCTCATGGACACTCACACTCCAATGGTAACAACCACGACGGCCACGACCACTCACACGGTCACGACCACTCACACGACGACGGCCACGGACACTCACACCACCACCACGCACAGGACCCCTTCCTTCCCGACGAGACGGCCGCCGAGGCGCACTGCATCGACCACTCGTGCGGTGCCTCTATCGATGAGCTGAAGGCTTCGGAGGAAGAGGACGGATGCTGTTCTGGTAAGTGAGCGGTCTCAATGGGTGGCAAAATGTCTTCTTGCTGACCTGGTAGGTCATGGCAAGTGTGGGCCTGCCGAGGGGGATGATCACAATGGTCATGACCACAAGAACAACGGGTCTGGGCATGACCACACACATGAGGGACATGAACATGCGCACGGACATGACCACGACCACGACCACGAGCACCACGGCAAGGACACCTCCTGCTCTGGGTCCACTATTGGATACGACCTCGAGGCCGCTTCCTGCACGGGCCATGATCACAAGCACGAGCATCGCGATGGAGGCCATGACCATGAGCACGAGCATGAAGGACACGACCACAAGCGCGGAGAGTGCTCTTCGTCGGTACACACCAAGAAAGCGCCATCCGAGAAGGATCCACTGCAGAGTTCTCGCCGCTCGCATGTCCACGCGCCGTGCCGCAAGGCCAACTGCATCACCCGCCAGAAGCGTCGTGCGGGTACGTGCGGACTGTACCAAGCTGTCACATACTGATCCCAGATCGCACAATGTGCGCTTGCTGCGTCAAAGTCATGATGGCGCAGGAGAATGTCAGCCGTAAGCCTCGATCAGAAGCTATTGCTGACTTACAGTGGTGCGCTCGCTCATGGACGCCGCGATGCAGATGCACATCGCTGCCCGACGCTGCTGTATCGCCTTTGCGGAGTACTGCTGCCCGCGTCCCGAAGAGTGCGCGCAGCTCGTCGGCGAGCAGAAGTGTTGCCCGGCCGACGACGAGCTCGTGCCTCTACTTGCCGAGACGAAGGACTATGGGACGATGGCCGCAACGAAAGATAGCTCTGCAGCCACGACAGTCAAGACCGAGTCGTTCACGCTCGAGGTGTCGGGCATGGACTGCCCCGACTGCCTCGCCAAAGTGCGAAAGGCGTTTGATTCCCTTCCGGGAGCGATTATAAAGAAGATAGACTACATCCGTGGTCTTGTCGAGGTTGAACGTGATGAAAGTGAATACTACAATTACGGCGTCCGTCTCTAACAGCCAGCCGCGGCCGACGCCGAGATCATAGGCCGATTCGTCTCCCGCGCAAGCGGCTTCAGCATTCGCGTCGTGTACTCATCCCCGTCTGATGGTCCTCGCTCGGTGCTGCCCGTCAAGTTTGATCGCATGCCCCCGAATTCAGCTCTTGCGAAGTACGACACAACGGACATACGCGAGAACGAAGTGACGTTCGTGTTCCGCCGCGGTGAGGACCAGTCCTCGCCTCGAGAGATATTTGCCAGTTTGGCCGAGTTCGGACCTCACCTTGCTCCTCCAGGCCGTTCGCGTGAGGAATCGCGCATCAACGCGGACGTACGCGCTCTTGCACTGCGTACACTGGCCTGTGCCCTGCTCACTATCCCCATCCTCGTCCTTGTATGGTCACCTGTTCCCAACAAAGGCAGCATCGGCCACCGCGCCGTAGAGTTCGTCCTCGCTACTGGTGTGTTCATCCTCGCGTTTCCGATCTACTCTGGCTCGTTTAGGACAATCTGGTACCTCCACCAAGCGGACCTCGGTGTCCTCACCGCCGTCAGCACGCTTACGACCTACTTCTTCTCCATTGTCGCCTTTGCGTTCCAGGCGGCCCACCACGAGATTGCAGAGCCGTTCTTTGAGACCCTTGGTCTTCTCATCACCCTCATCTACCTTGGCCGCACTATCCAGGCATCGACGCGTAAGGCGGCTCTGTCGGCTATTTCCAGTCTCGCAAAACTGCAGCCTGAGCGGGCAGTGCTTGTGACCAACGGCAAGGAAGAGGACATCGATGCACGGTAGGTCTGAGGTCTCGCCAAACACCTAACGCTCCAGGCTTTTGTTCTATGGAGACACGGTTCGCGTCTCAGCGGGTGTCGTGCTCCCCACCGATGGTGTAGTCTTCAGCGGCTCGGCAGACATCGACGAGTCGGCCGTCACAGGCGAGTCGGTGCCTGTCGTCCGCGGCCCTGGTCAGACGGTGCACGCCGGAACGACAGTTCTCAATGGTGACATTGACATTGCCGTGTCGCGTCTCACGAGCGAGAACTCGCTCGCGAGCGTTATCCACGCGGTCATGGATGCCCAGAGCTCAAACTCGCGGTTCTCGGACCTTGCTGACCGTGTCGCTGCCTGGCTGCTTCCCATCGCGTCCTTCTCCGCCATCGCTTCTTTCATTGTGTGGCTCTTTGTCATCCGCTACGTTCGCCACAAGCCATGGGGCAACGCTGTGCTTGAGGCTGTCACATACGCGATTGCTGTGATGGCCGTATCATGCCCCTGTGCCCTCACTCTCGCCGTAAGTTATTCGTCGCCTGGAACGGCTCCCGCTAACATGCAAGGTCCCCACCATCTCGGCCACCGTCATCGCCATGGGCGTCAAGGACGGCGTCGTCTTCCGATCCAGCGAGGCACTTCTCTCCCTCTCCGCCGTCCGTTCATTCGCGTTCGACAAAACGGGAACTCTTTCTCTCGGCACGCTGTCGATCGTGGAGGCATTCACAGGCGACGCGCACGACCTGACCACACAGCTCGTGACGCACATGACCAGCTCGAGCAGGCACCCCGTCTCCGTCGCCGTCAACCAGTACTTGTCCACGGGGCAGGGCGACAACCAGCCGACCTTTGATATCGAGTACACCAACGTCCCTGGCGGCGGTATGCGCGGCGACTTTTACGGCTTCCCAGTCCTGGGCGGCAGTGCATCGTTCACCAACACGGCGCAGCACCCGCTCGTCAAGGGATACCTCGAGTCGGGGTACACTGTTTTCGTGGTGACCGTGGGCGGCAAGCTCGTAGCGGCCTTTGGCCTCGCGGACAAGGAACGTTCGGGGACTGTGCGTCTCGTCAACGCGCTCGCGGCTCGCAATGGCGGATCGACAGTCACGATTCTCTCTGGCGACCACCAGGCGGCCGTCTCGGCGTTTGCGCGTCGGATCGGGAGCGCGCAGGCCATGGGCGGTCTCTCGCCCTCTGGCAAGGCCGAGACGATCACGGATCTCCAGGCCCCAAAGGGCACAAGCAACGAGAAGACAAAGGTCGCCTTTGTCGGCGACGGCGTCAACGACAGCATTGCCCTCTCGCGCGCCGACATCGGTATCGGCATGGGCAGCGGAACCGACGCCGCGGTCCTTGCGTCCTCAGTCGTCCTCCTCGGCACAGACCTGTACCGCACCATGATGGCCGCGCTCGATCTCGCCGCGTCGGCCCGCTTCCACGCCATCGTCGCCCTCGCGTGGTGCGGCATCTACTTCACTGTTGCCATTCTCCTTGCCAGCGGCGCCACTGTCAACGCGCGCATCCCGCCCCAATACGCCGGTTTCGGCGAGATGGTCTCGGTCGCCCCTGTCCTCCTCCTCGCTGTGTCTGCTTGGGCGTGGCGCAAGGTCCAGCGTATTAGGACCAGGTCGGACCTGAAGAGGGAGGACAAGTAATGTCGTCATCTCAACACCCAGGCCACGATGACGAGATAGCTTAGAAATCCAAGAATCGCATATGCGAGTGAACAATTCAACAGCTCTGGAGTGGCATCTGCGGCTGAGTCAGTCAGACCGAGCGAGCGCTACACACCAAACAATCGATGTATCTGAATAGCTGACCGCAAAAGCGTTCGACGATGATTATTAGATGGATGTACGACTCACCTGGCCGCTATATCCTGCGAGTCTGCCTCGCTTCGGAGCCGTTATCAGCCAGTACCCATGCGAGTCAGTCATCAGTCATCACCGCTTGGCCGGCAACTCCATGCGCACGCTTTTCCCCTGCTGCCCTGTGCTCCGAGGCCCTATTTACAGGGATTCCGGATCGGAGTTTTAGCACACCGATTCGGAACGTTGCGGATCTGTTCGGCATGTTTTCTGTGATGCATGCTTGTATCGTTTGTACATGAGCTCCCGCATCCCCATCGTCGTGATGGAGCATGTGGTAGCTGGTGGAGGTGGAGGTGGAGGCCGTGGAGGCGTGGAGATGAGAAGGCCGCGGAGTGACGTTTATCGCTTGTCAGTGTATTGGATCAGTCTCAAGACTGACCTCATCTCGTCCTTTTTGCGAACCCTTTGTGGGGCCTCTGTATGCACTGCAGTCATCACCTTGCACTGCACACTTACTGTATACTGTATCTATACCTTACGGCCATTTCAACGTGACGGAGTCGAGAGCAAAAGTGGAGGGCCGAGGACGGCTGGCAAAGTTCGGCTCCCTTCGGTCAACCGGCCCCGACGGTTTTCAACATGACGGCGTGGTAGCGCTGGTGGGCAGGCACCCAGTGACGTTGCTTCAGCCGTACTGGTTGCTCGGCATATTGAACCCCCAATACCCTCAGTCGTTCAGCTCGTAACCCCTAATCTCCTCGCTCCTCTTTTATTCCTCCTTTGCATCCCTTTCTTCTTTTCTCATCTCTTTTCCATTGCATACAAAAACAAATCTCAACATGTCGTCTACCGAGGGAAAGGTGTGTATAGCTGCGCAGCTGGCGTTCGAGTTGGAGCTGGAGCTGACGACAGCCCATCACTTGCAAGGCCGCCGTCGCCTGGGAGGCTGGTGAGTAACCGAAGCTTTGTGCGCGCAAAGCATACCCAAGCTCGCCTAGAATCGCGAGCGCCCCGAATCGACAACCCGTCTAACGCCCAGGCAAGCCGCTCTCGATCGAGACTGTCGAGGTCGCGCCTCCTCGTGAGGGCGAGGTCCGTATCAAGGTCCTCTAGTGAGTGTAGCGGGCGGGGGAGTCGGACCGAGGCGGTCTAGTGGTACCCCCACTCAGAAGCGCGGATGTAGCAAACAGCTGACACTCTTAGCACCGGTATCTGCCACACGTAAGTCGTGCTTGAGAAGGAGGAAATGGCCGAATGGAAGCGTCGTCAAACAGGCCGCGTGTGTCGCCAGACAAGCCAACTTGGAGCAGTCGCACAGCGACGGCGTTGGGGCCACTTCTAATCGCTTGTCTGCACGGAGTGGCCGGCAACCAGGTTACTACAGAGCCCTGAGATGCCACTCTCGCACCAGCCCAAGGCGAGCGCACGCTCTCCACCGTCTTCACCGCTCAGCAGCAAACACTGACCCGCAGCGACGACTACACTCTTTCGGGCAAGGACTCTGAGGGTGCCTTCCCCGTGATTCTCGGCCACGAGGGCGGAGGTATCGTCGAGTCGGTCGGCGCCGGCGTCGACAACGTCAAGGTCGGCGACCACGTTATCCCCCTCTACACTGCCGAGTGCCGCAAGTGCAAGTTCTGCCTCTCGGGCAAGACCAACCTCTGCGGCGCCGTGCGTGCTACCCAGGGCAAGGGCGTCATGCCCGACGGCACCAAGCGCTTCACCTGCAAGGGCCAGGAGATCCACCACTTCGTGAGTAGAGGAGCTGCAGCAGGTGGCTGACTCTGCGTCCAGATGGGAACCTCGACCTTCTCGCAGTACACTGTCGTCTCCAAGTACTCGGTCGTCGCTGTCGACCCCAAGGCGCCCCTCCAGAAGAGCTGCCTCCTCGGATGCGGTATCACTACCGGTTACGGTGCCGCCGTCAAGACCCCCGGCATTGGTGAGTGAAGGCGCAGTTGCAACGGGCATGCACCAGGTGCAACTGGCTTAAAGCCTGAAATATGGCGACGGTTGCGCTAACCATCCAGAGGGCTCCACCGTCGCCGTCTTCGGTATCGGCTGTGTCGGTCTCTCGATTATCCAGGGCGCGCGCGCCAAGAACTGCACCAAGATCATTGCGATCGACGTCAACCCCAAGAAGGAGGAGTGGGCCAAGAAGTTTGGCGCGACCGACTTTGTCAACCCGGCCGACCTCAAGGGCAAGAACGTTGTCGACCACCTGATCGAGATGACCGACGGCGGTCTCGACTTTACGTTTGACGCTACGGGCAACGTCAACGTCATGCGCCAGGCCCTCGAGTGCTGCCACAAGGGCTGGGGCGTGTGCAACATTATCGGTGTCGCTGAGGCCGGTGCCGAGATCTCGACCCGCCCCTTCCAGCTCGTCACTGGCCGTGTCTGGAAGGGATCGGCGTTCGGCGGCGTCAAGGGCCGCACTGAGCTCCCCGGTCTTGTTGAGGACTACATGCAGGGCAAGCTCTGGGTCGACCAGTTCGTCACCCACGACCGCCCCCTCGAGGAGATCAACCAGGGCTTCGACGACATGCACGCAGGCGACTGCATTCGCTGTGTCGTCAACATGGGCTTCAACGACGCTCCTTAGGTGTAGTGTGGATCTAGAGTATCGGCAGTGTAGCAGCAGAGCAATAAGCAGACTGGATGAATTCTTTGTTTGCACTCGGGGCTGGACGTGGCGGTGATGGGATAAGGGGAGCACGGAAGTGAGGAGGTAAGAGGAAGGTGCAGTGAGGAGGCTGTTGATATAGTCTGGTCAGTGACGACCCGCGCGGACAAGCCCCTGGACATACAGGTCACAACCAAACTCGTCCTTCTGCCTCCGCAACAGCCAGACAACAATACACGACCGCTGGCATCGTGACTACAGCTACTGGTACGCTATGCAGAACTACTAAACTGATCCAGGACCACTGGCGAACAAATCAATCGAAATCTATATATCATACAGGGTGTGCGGCCTAGTCTGACTCGGAGTCAGAATAGCGGCGGCGGCGGGGCGGGGGCGAACGCGAGTCGTCCCTGTGGCGAGGGGGAGGAGAGGGGGAGCGCGAGTCCGACGGCGAGCGGCGGCGGCGGACCGGGGAACGCGAGCGCGAGCGCGAGGGGGAGTCGTCACGGCGACGGCGGGGCGTGACGGACACAGAGCGCGACATGGAGCGACCACGGGGAGGCGAGGGGGTGATGGGACGGCGGGGAGGGGGGGAACGCGAGTCGTCGCGGCCGCGGCGGACTGGCGAGCGGGAGCGCGAACGAGAACGCGAGTCGTCGCGGTCACCACGGCTGCGCTTGACGGGGGAGCGGGAGCGGGAATCGTCATCGTCACGTCCGCGCTTGACAGGCGAGCGCGAACGGGAGTCATCCCTACGGCGCTCGCGCGAGTCATCCCTGCGACTGTCCCTACGCCTCCTGCGCTCCTCCTCCTTCTTGCGGCGGTACTCCTCGCGGCGGCGGAGCTTCTCCTTCTCCTCCCACTCCTTCCTGCGACGCGCCTCCTCCTTCTCGCGCTTGAGCGCAGCCTCAACGCGGGCCTTTTCACGCTCCTCCTTCTCGGCGAGGCGCTGTGCGCGCTCCTCCTCGGTTTCGCGCTGGAAGGCCTTGCCCTCGACGTGGTCGGCAGAAATCTGCAGCGCGCGGCCGAGACGCGTCATCTCTTGCTGCTTGGCGGCAGCGACCGAGTGCGAGTCTGTCGCCCGGCGTCCGGGAATCACGACGTTGGCGTTCTGGAGCTTCTTGCGGAGCGCCGCGACGGCGTCTTCGATTTCGTCGTCATCGGCACTGTGCGTTAGCGCACAGAAACAACAAAGTGTAAATGTGATTAAAGAAATGTCGAATCACCGTCCCCCGCCATACCCCACTCGTCTGGAGCATGTGGGCTTTGGGTGACACGTATATGGGTACTCTTCGCTAACCGGATCGCCGCAGGAGCTGTGGAAGGCAGCAGCCGGGCACTGTCTTTTTTGGGTTGCGATTCGATGGAGAAGGCAAGGATGGGATGGTGTGAAGAAAAAGACTACAGAACAGAGAAATCGGGAACTAGTACTCACCCTCGGTCCTCCATCTCGTCCCGGAGCTCGAGGCACTTGATCTCAATCTGCCTCTTGCGCTCGTGCTCGAGGATGCCAGCGTCAGGCGCGCGGTGGACGGGCGGCTTGGCAATCTCGTTCAGGTAGTCCTCGTACCGCTGGTGCCCGCCGAACGCGAGGCCCGGAGGACCCTGCCGCGTCGGCAGTGCAGAGTTGTTGCGGACAATGTAACCATTGGTTCCACTGGAGATGTAAGCAGACGAACGAGGGAGGAGTGTGTTGACCTCTGTGAGGACCCAACGTCGACGGACGAGGGAACTACACACAGAGACAGCACGCGCCGCGCACTGCTCACCTTCCACGGGCGGTCGAGAGACCGATGTTGTTGTAAGACATTTTAAGATGTTGAAGAGAGCGCTTAGGAGGTGGTGGACAGAGGTCGAGATGAGGACGACTGATCAAGAGGTGGGGAGCAGAGGCGTTGGGTGGCGGCGGAATTTCGGCTTTATATAGTGTGGCAATTTTTAGATGGTATGTGGAGGTTTGATCTAAAGGTGGAGGTTTGGGGCGGTGGAGGGTGGCCAATTTCCAGGGGTGCGATTAAAGATTAGATCTGGCATCACCCAAAACAGCTACAAAACAACAATGTCGAGCTCGTCTGAGGCCAGCTCGAGCTCGAGGTCTCCTCCGACATCACCAAAACGCGCTCGCTCGCCATCACCCGACTCCGACCATGAAGAATTCACGCCCGCGAGCCCCGAGGTCGTCGAGGCGTACGACAAGCTAATGTCGTCGCTCATGCCGGAGATTGATCTCGGCGTCAGTGTCGGCGGGGACGTCGCCGCAGGACAACCGGCCACGTCAGCACCGACTGGAGCCTCTACTCCGGCGGCACAAGCTCCGCCTACGACCGCGAACACAGACGCAGACGACGACGCAGCAGCCGAAGCTGCCCTGGGCCGACCAATGACGAAGGCTGAGAAGCAGAACGCGAAGAAGAAACGCCGAAAGGAACGCGAGCGCGCGCTGCGTGCCGAAGCGGAGGCCATTCGTGCGGCGGTGGAGCCTAAAGTGGAGGTCGTGAAGGACGCGCCTGTCGGTGAGTAACGGGTGGGGCGAGGCTCTGGCGGTAGTCACAAGACTCTGAGGACTCCCAGGCTCACATGCAGAATTCCGCCTCTTCTCGGCCGTCCAACCCGTCTCCCTTTCTACTGTGGAGACCTACCCCGTGACCACGAATCCGCGCCTCGCCCCTCTTCCGACAGACCTCCGAGCAAAGATTTCCCGCATCGCAACCGAGTCCGCCGTCACGATCGAGGCCATCGAGAAACCCGTACCGTCATATATCCCCACCAAGCCGGTAGACGAGTTCACGCTCCGGCCAGGACAGGACCTGCGCGCAAAACACGAGCGAGGGGAGGGAAAGAAGGCAGAAGGAAACATGCCCATCGCGTTTGTGGCGATGGCGCCGCTGGGGAAGGAGGGCAAGTGCGTCGCGTTCCCGCATGCGAAGCTGGACGCCCGGGACGAAGTGGAAACAGGGAAACGAAAGCGGAGACGGAGGGCGTACCGCGAGTTCCCGCCCGCGCAGTTCTGGACACCAGCGGAGGGCGAGGAGGATGCCAGTGCGGGGTATTTCTACGGATGGAGTGTGTAGCTGTTTGTGTCATGTACAATATATCTGTGCAAACACTGACCATGCTGCTGACTGCTGCTAACGCTTGCGCTACACAGGTACACAGAAGTTAATTCATCATGCGGCTAGGAGACGTCGCCGCGTGTGTTGCCAGACCTCCTGCCCTGAGAGGCACAGGATGTTGCGCTCTACGTCCAGAGTGCTCATTCTCATCGAGAGGGTCTGAGCAACTCGCGTTGTCGCGCG
>Ga0160505_101233_pt1 | contig 12462 bp, 7 predicted proteins | sample DIDeMG_FD_108225 | JGI IMG/M metagenome (GOLD analysis project Ga0160505, IMG submission 108225) | Enriched chicken feces microbial communities from UW Madison campus, WI, USA - DID2874_E49_Stillage MG | ecosystem: Host-associated > Birds > Digestive system > Large intestine > Fecal ... | reverse complement strand
TTAATTAATAAAAAAAAAAAAATTTTTATTTTTTTTTTTTTTTTGTTAAAAGAAAAGACCATTTATTTTTAGAGAACTTGTCCTAGGTTACATATGTAGTTTTTGCGCTGTAGGTAAATGTGCATAATTTCTACAAAAATATAATGATAAAATACATACAAGAATACCTCTAGAATTTTACGCCAAGTGTTAGCTGCAAACACAAATGATAAAATTAGTTGAGCAGCCAATAAACTGCTCTTATAATTACAAAGCTTCAAGTAACAGATATCATGGCTTTCAGTATCAAGTCTCTGAGGAAAATTTTCATGATGATATCCATATTAATAGAATTTAATCTTAATAGCTTAGCTCTATGTCGAAAATTCCTTGCCAGCTACAGATAAATTATATCAGATCATCATCAAACTAATCCAGTCTCTACTGTCTGAAAACCAAACCTTACAAGATTCCTGAAAATTACTAATTTTTTCAATTGCCTTCGTATCTATTATTCAAAGTTGGCTAAACATTTGTGCAAGAGGTAGTATCCGTAATTATTAGAGACTTTTAATATACTTCTTTTATCCAACAAAAAGTACAATGAATACATAAGATTAAGTATGTCTTACCAGCTAAAGTTTTTAAAGTTTATCAGATTGACAATATTTCATAATTTCAAGGCCTCAGTGCCACACATGGAATTATCAGATTTTTTGGGGAGCTGCTTGAGAAATCTTCATGCACATGTACCAATTAGGATAGTCTTGCTGAAAGTTGTTGTCTGGGCACTCGCCGCCTAGGGCTCGGCACAGAACAAAAAAAGAAAAAAAAAAAACAAGAACCGGCGCACAAAATGTGGTATTTTGCCTTCATTTTATCAACGAGATATTCTTGTCCAGTCTCACCAAAAAATCAAGGAGTCTACAAAAGTCCATCTATAACTACAAATTGCAGAGAGCTATAAAAGCATGATGTAAAAAAATAAAATAAAAGCATGTTAGCTAGACAAGTACGACATGAAACTTATTTTGCAAAAAAAAAAATCTCTGATATAGTCGATGCCAATTCAGTTAAAGCCTTTTTAAATGACAGTCACTACAATAAAAGTATGAAGATATCAAAATATTAGGGTGTTATTGAACTGCTAGGAAATTTTCGGGTGAAACCAAGGCTTTCAAATTTTAACTTTCAAAATGAATACAAACAGAGAGATCAAAAACAAAGGTTCTTTGAAATACTGATCTCATGAAAAGATTATATTAGTGTCTGTACATATAAAATATTTAACAACTTCTACCGTTATATTTCTACATTAGTTTACTACAGTCAACAAAATCGTTGTGATAAAAAGTTCGTTGGTTCGGTTCAAGTTTCAGGCAAAGTTAAGTGAGCTATGTTTTCTAAAAAAAAAGGAAAAAAATCGCAAGCACATACCCGAACCTTCCTAAACGTATATGATGGCTGTTTTCATCAATATTTTAATTACAAGCTTCATGTTTCACTCAGTTACCCAGCAAGTAAAATGTGCAAAAGAAAAAAGTGGCAATTTTCATTAGTCAGTCGGACTAAAAAAGCTCTAAAGAAGCTAAGATCTTTTCTCTTGAAAAATTATCAACTGGATTTTCATCAAGAATTCCAATAATCAATTGATACTCAATGATTAATAAAAAAATTAAATTGAAAAACAAGTCTTTTTCATTAGGATTAGACACGTTTTAACTGCACATTTATGATTCAACAAACTCACAATAAAAGGTGCACTTTAACTCTATCAAATTTCAAGCCTTGGTTGTTAGGCCACGATAATATTTATCATGCAATACCCAGGTATAACTCTTATTTCTCCGAAATATAATTGATTTAAAAGCATTTGAATTGCATACACACACTATAAAACATTATTTCCAGCAAGTGCATTGTTGGTCAAGCAGCAGGCCGAAACTGAATTGATGGGCTAACCTATTATAGACGACAAAAAAGGAAATATTTTATTGATTATCTTGATCATCTTAAAACCACCAAGCCCTAGGGCAAAGTTGTTCATCTCAATTCCTCAGTTAAAATAACGAGGGCACCTCTAATGATTAAATTATTTATTATTGAAAAAGAAATGCATTTATATTAACCATGTTTAAATAATCAAATATTCAGGGGGTTGCTCCACATGCACTACCAACTGTGCATAAGGGTAAATGCAGCAAATCACACCATACAGTAAAAACGTGGTATAGAAACGGTGAACAACTATCCTAATAATCAAAGCCTGTTTTGGAAAAAAAAATTTGAAAAGAATTTGCTAGAATTAGGGCTTTAACAAATGAAGCTTGAAATTTGGTCCATAATATAGGGATGTTTATTTAAATTCTTATCTACCAGTTCACTGTATTATGAAGTGGTGTATTTCAAACTCGATCAAATGCTGTACATAAACTTCGCCAACAGGGAACCCACTAAATGGGTTCGGTCTGGGAGAGTAAGATCCATGTATAGTCAAATGGGAGTAAACTCCCTGAGTTAGTAGCGGCCAACAATCGATACAGGTAGAGCTGTATAAAACTCGACATGGGGCGGTACGAGAGAGACGTTGAGCAACTCAGATCTCGCTCTAGTACGAGGCACGGTGCTGGGAATGGGGAGGAAGTAGGTGATTGCATAATCCACATTAATCAGCATATAGTAGCTAAGTAAGCAAGAATAAAAACAGATTTCATACATACATACATACATACATACATACATACATACATACATACATACATACATACATACATACATACATACATAAACTTCGTATAAAAATTAAAGCTAAACGCTTACCCAAAATTTATGCCAAAGGGATAATAAATAAAATGTTTTACTGTTTTAAACCTATATAAAGTAACAATAAACAATAGTATTTTTAATGCCGTTTTGGTTTTGGAATGGTAAAACTCGTTTGAACCCATAGCGGTTAAGGCACCAAAATCCAGACGAGTTGGTTAATGGACTAGGAAACCGTGTGAGTAAATTCTGGAAGATTGTTTCTAGTAGTTGACTCATGCAAAGCTTAGGCAGACAGCATTAATCAAAAACATAAATAAATAAATAAGAGAATTGAAAAATAAAATGCGAGAATTAAGATCAGACTTAGACTCCTTCTGGTATTAACAAGGTACTTTAAAAACTAAAACTTGTGAAGTGTGAGTTTTTATGTTTATTTTTGAGCGACCAGAAAATTGATACGCCATAGAGTATTTTTCATATTTAACAATTAATATTACATTTACTAATTTTGTTAGCTATAGAAATTTATAGCAGAAGAAAAAATGATTAGGCATGGACTTAAATTCGAATTTCAATTACTAGAAATGATGGCTTTATTTAATTGAGAAGATGAGCCATACCTCTCAGTAACCAGGAAAATCCTTCAGGATCTCATAATTTATATATTTCATTCCATGAGATAATTAAACAAATACCCAAATAATGAATATTGCATTGCAAAATAAATAAATGAAAATACCATCAAACGCGCAATGTCAAACTTGAAAAGCCTGTATTTAGTCAAAAGCTTTTTTAAAAAGTTTGACGGTATTTTTGACCTCATACTATAGAGCCAGAAGTCTGAAAACAAAACTTTCTCTGCGTGGTGTACGATAAAGGCCAGGTTTGTGGAAGTTTCAAATAAACAACAAGTTCCATGCATACACATATCGAAATGAGGATTATGGTATATTTAGAGAATTTTGACTAAATTTAATGAAAAATATATATGTCTTTTTTAAAATATATCTCCAAGCTAAGTTTATTTATTTTTTAATATTTTTACTGAAGATAACCGAATTTTCAATAACAAATAGACTCAAAGCTCAGAAGTCTCATGCTTCTATACCAGTTAATTTGATCCAATTTCATAGTTTTAGAATATCAGTCAACAGTCTTTTTATTTAATAGAGATGAAGAAAGTCAAAAGTTTAAAAATAATAAAATAGGTATAATGCATTATTTGTTTTAAAAAGTATCGACTAGTAATAACATTGTTTACAACATCCGACTGGGTTGCTGCGCTTCTACAAATTGTTTACCTAGTGATACAGGTTGGGAAAACCAATTGAAGAATACCAATTCTTTATTTCTCAGGCAATATATGCTGATAATCCATGAAAAAGATATAAAGAGATCAAAATAACATATTTTAAAATTAGTTGACGATTTTTTTATTTCAGTTCTTTTTGTACTTCCCATCGCTCTTGTACAAAAGAAATTGATACAATTCTAAAATTTATCGGCTTCTCAGGATTACTAAAGCTGAAATTTTTATTTTTGGCTTAATTTTTGTGTCAGTTAGTTATGATATCTCCAAAGATTTTATGTATAATCAGTGTCGTGCTGTTCTCTTGTTCAGTATTAGCATTTTCAAAGGCTTTACCAAAACCACTTCCTTTTCCTCAGTTTCTTCCTTATAGTTGTCATATTTCTTGCGATAATGCTTTTGCTGCATGGGTCAACTGTGGCACTAATTTTTCCGACTCTGCAAAAAAATGTACTTGCACTCCAGGGAACACTTACCTGGAAAATATTGAGGAATGCCTTAAATGTGGTGATTCTATATGGCCCTACTACGGAAATCGACTCGAGGAGTCCCTTCTTCTCTGCGCTATCCCAACTGACCCTAACATTATCCGTAGCGCAGGCTTATCAGATGCTTCCAGTATTTTATTCAGACTTATATCTAAAACTTCAGAATTTCTAACCATTTCAAAGTTTACATCAGCTGGATTTAAGCCTTATAATGGTCTTTTATCATTAGCAACAACAAAGCTACCCAATGATGTTTTATTTCCTCGTGCAGAATTAAGTACAAAATCTTTTTTTTGGACTGTTTTATCGGTTGAGACTCCTTCAGCTGCGTTTTTATCCACCATGCCTTTTACTTCTGATTTAGCTTCCTCAGTCACCCAGGTCAACCCCCTTACAACGTTTCCATCAGATATGACTTTTTCAGATTTCTCAGATAATGACATGGATTTGTTTTTGGACTGCTCAGAATATACTGAGGACCCATCAAATGAATCTTCAGCCGTGTCTACATACCAACCTTCTCGCTCATCCGATATTGTTACATCTAAGGCCGAGCTCACAAATTTCGCTTCGTCTACCGAAATACCTTTTAATTATTCCACTAATAACTCTCCTACTCTTGAACCCGCTTTTAGTACTTCCAATTCGCCTTTCTCAGATTCTATAACTTCTTTCAACCCACCTTCCAGAACGATAATTGTCACAGAATCAAGTGCTTCGCCCGCACCATCATCTTTATCATTAGTTCTGTCCAACTCGTTGAATATTTCATCCCCATTTTCTACTACCAGAATTCCATCCGCTGACAACAATACCACAACTTTATTATCATATAATTCAGGATCTTTTGTCACAAGTGAAAAAACTTCTACATCTCTTTTAACGGATTCCTTCATGGAAACTCATACTTCCGCTCATAAGTCTAAATCTTATTTTGCTTTGAATACATCCAGGTTTGATAGACCTGTAACTTCTTTACCTGTATCCTTTTTGAGGGAGCTCAGTAACACCTCTGGTTATCCAGCAGAGATTACTGGATCCATCAGTGATGACAGTCAGATTTTTACTAGGACTATTACTTACTGCTCTATCTGCTCAGACACAGTTATTACTCATTCTCCTACACCACATTTTACTACATACACAAAAGCTGAGAATGACGGCTCCCACAAAGTGGTGACTGAAACTTATTGCCCTCGCCTTAAGACCTCAGCACCTGATGTCTCTGTTAAGCCTCTAATCAGTTCCACCGGTTTTTCCATTATTGCTGTTACGAAGCTTATAAATAGCAAGGTAATTGAGAGTTATATCTCTTCTTTTCCTGAAAAAGAAACAAAAGATGACAATACTATAAATCTCAAGACCAGTGAAAGCATTTCACTAATCACCGATACTTCCATTGAAGCTATTGCCAGTTCTACAGGAATTACTTCACTTTCAATGAAAACATCACAAGGGTCGGTATCTCAAGCAACCGATGAATCTGCTTTTGCTTCAACAATGACACAAACTAATACGAAAGGTGACAGTAAAGATGCTTTTTCTGAGACTTCCAAGTTCCAGGAGATTGGAATGGCTGAAACTGGCACTATTACTAAGGGTGTTGAGATTACTCCACTCCCCTTTCACGCTACTAATCTAGATACTGCTACTAAGGTTGTTACTGTGATATCTTCGTCAAGTTTGCCTCGAATGGAAACTATTGCTCAAGTGGACGGTGCAGGTTCTAAAGTTTTTCTTGGTGGCTCATACTTGGTCGGATTTGCTGGACTAATTGGGTTTCATTTATTTATTTAACCACTCATTTTTTATTCTATTCCATCTACAATTCTTTGACGTTACATTATTTCAATTTACTTTAACTACTTTTGCTTGACAACTTTTATATCCCTACAGGTCTATTTTAAGAGAGAGGGATTTTAGTAAGGGGGAGGCTTAGTAGGGCACTAAATTACTGTAGTGTTGATGTTTTAAAAGATATTCGCCTTGTAATTCACATTAATCCGAAATACTTAGAAGCGTAATGGAAATATATTGACCTATTATCTAATATCTATGACATATATATTGTTGTTCTTCATTTATCATGATTTGTACAGCTCTAATTTACTAGAGAAGGCTTTGATAGACATGGTCACCTAACTAAAGAAGCGCAGTTGTTTCTATGCAGATAAAAGCCTTAACCAAACAAAATCGATCTGACCGTACATAAAACCCAACAATGATTCTCCACGATACCCAAGAAAACAACTATAATAAAAAAGGAATATCTTCTTTAAAAAAATGTATTTCAATGGGGGGTTTTTCAGTCGTTTAGATTTAACTATTTTCTTTTAATATATTGGACTATGTTATCACTATTTTGCGGGCAGCAAATTTCTAACAGAGGTATCAAGGTGGTTGGCACTGGCACTGGCACAGCCATGATGGCTGAATGTGCAATAAGCAGTCTGTTCGATCTCATATATATAATCTGAAAGGTTACATTATTAGTTATGTTATAAACAAAAATATCAAAAAGCTGGTATATATTTTTTATGAAGATCCATAATAAACTGGTAGAAAAGTGCAACGATTTTGTTTGTTTTCAAACTTGTCTTGTGCATTTTGAATTATTTAATAAGCCTTTATTGCTTTTTGTTTTTTGAATTTCGTGCCACCCGAAACAGATGTCAGAATAAAATGTCTAAACCTTCTGACTTTAATAAGCTCAGATTGCCATCACAAAAAAAATTAAATATAAAAAAAAAAGCTCTCATATAAGCTTAGCTTCTTTCCTTGCTTGCCTTTGCAAATTACCATCTTTAAAATTCACAGCAAGAGATAATTAAACAATATCATTAGAAAATATACCATGCCCGCCCATTATCATGAAGTTGCCACAGCTGAATCGCCGCGGGCCTCAATCGACAGCAGACAAAGTCACGACACTTACGATGATTCAGAGGAGCATCATCTGCTAGACGCCTTCGACGACAGTGATAGCAATAATAGCGATTCTGATACTGAAGACGATAGAAACATTGAAATGCATGGCCTGGGGGATCCTCAGGCTGCAGTTTATCAGCTTAGCCCCGAGCACCAGCAGAACCTTTCAACCTCCGCACCAGCTGCGTCTTCTTCCTCAGCACCATTACCAAATGCTGGTAGCAATAGTAATAGTGCTAGCTTAAGCAGACCCAACCGGTTCTTCAACAAGTTTTTCCCCTGGCGGCGGCATAATCGGGGCCCGTCTTGGGTAAACGAAAATGACGGCGTGTTTGCCAACTTGTCTGCAAAACCAGAGCGTGAAACCGATAATGAGGACTTTCCACCCACCTACGAAGAGGCCGCCCAGGACCAGACGCCACCATACTGGATGGCTACTGTTATGACTCCAGGATTTGCAGATGAGATCTTTGTTGAGGGTTTGCCTGTGGGTAGTCCGATCAATTTTGCGTGGAACATGATGGTGTCGTCAGCTTTTCAGTTTATTGGTTTCCTGTTGACATACTTGCTACACACATCACACGCAGCCAAACAAGGCTCGCGTGCGGGCCTTGGCTTTACACTTTTTCAGTTTGGGTTTTATTTACGCCCGAGCCAGGCCGAGGATGCCAGTGCTAACCCTGTCGACGAGTTTCACCCAAACGACCCTAACAGTTACAATGTAAACTCAGCAAGTGACGGTTTCAGTCAAAATGCTTCAGTATCTAACACACATTCGACATCAACGAGCTGGATTGCCATTTTCCTGATGACTGTCGGTGGTCTCATCATTATTCGTGCAATTTTGGACTACTCGCGAGCTCGTAAAATGGAGCTTGTTATTCTGGGCCCGGCAACAACTGTAGTACCATCAGACGAAGAAGAGACTGCGCCCACCCACATTGTCTAGATATGTTTGTTTCAGTTACTTTTGTTTCTTTACTGTTTTAATATGACCATCCAGAAAAATATACGTTTCTTTTTCTCTAACTAGTTGCACATACAATAAAAAAGAATTAATTAAGGACGAGCATGATCTTTTCATAAATTGTGAAGACAATACCACCACTCAGAATAAGTCTGCCAAGTCTTGGAGTAGCGCCCTTCCAGAAGGTTATAACACCCTCCTCTTTAAAGATTTTGTAAAAGCAGTTTAACGTGCCACTGTACAAATTCTTAGCCTCTAAACTCTGCATTCTAGTCTTGACTGTGTCGAGAGGCATGGTAGTGTAAACGGTGATGATTCCAGCCACGGCTCCAACAGCAAAAGTTTCAATGGAAGAAAGAGGGGCGTTCTTGTCAACCTTGGATTCCTGAATCAGGGTCTTCATGGCATTGTAGGAACCAAGACGGACACTCTGATTGGCAGCCTGTCTCATAGTGACAGGAACAAGACCTCTATAGATACCTGAGAAACCCTTATCTTTAATTAATCTGGTGGTACCCTGGATCAGGCCTTGGTACTTGGGCTGGGCCCTCTGTCTATCGTCAATCATAGCGGTCTTAATGGTCTCAAAGGGAGTAACGGCAACAACGGACTCAAGAACACCAGCACCTAGACCAGCAATTACACCTCTAGTTTTAGAAAGCTCGCCATTTTCGTCACGCAGAGCCTGCTTAATGGAGTCGAATCCGAGGAATCTCACAGCAGCCTTAACGGTGTTACCAATGACAAAGGCACCGCAACCAGTGTAAAGAGTGCTAACACCCTGAGTCTTAGCGGTGTTGGCAATCAACTTAAGAGGGTTTCTGGAGGCCTAATCATTATGAGAAATTAATCTTTGTTTCAAGTTGTGGATCGACATAGTGAAAACTTACCGTAGAAGACTTGTCAACGAGCTGGAGTCTGGTCTTTGCAAACTCAAACGGGTACTTTATAAAATAATTGTTAGCTAGTCGCAAGGAACAGAAAAGTTAAAACTTACAGTAATGACACCCTCGATTGCTCCAGCGGAACCACCAGCAACGAAGGACTTCCAGGCTTCAGGCTACGTGAGAAAGATATGTTAGTATCCAATATAAAAGCATTTGATAATGATAAAATCGGAGATCCTTTTTCCCCGATACAAATAAGTACCTTCTTCTTTTCGGGTTGGGCTGCGGTTGTGGCCATTATGAATCAAGTATTTCTCTAATTGATTTTTGTGTCGGTTTAACAACAGTTGAAAAATATAGTATTAAAGAAGGGTTAAAGTTGACAAAATATTAAATGAAATTTGATATTTATTTATTTTTGAATTTGCAAATCGCTGACTCTTTTTCTGTCTTTAAAAAATTCATAAAGACGTGATAGCGTAGGCGACCGAGCATTCCCCCGGACTTTGTCAATCCCTTTTCAGGCCAAATCACCGATTCACGGGATATGATGGGCAGGTGGTTGAAACAGCTGTAACTTTCATCATGCCCGGCGTAAGTTGAGGACCGAAACTTTCTATTTTTTTTGGTTTGTTATCTTGTTTTTCCGTCGCAGTTTTCGACCTTTGAAATTTTCTTGTACGAAAATACGCATAATTTCCATCACGACCCACAACTTGACGAACACGCTTCATGACCATGCCTGACGTTTCTGTTTCCAACTCCCATGTGGCGCCGCATGCAGACGAGATTACGTCTATTGTAATTGAAAATGGTTCTTCTTGGACGCGTGTAGGCTACTCCGGTGAGGGCTCACCTCGACACATCTTCCCAACGCGTTACGGTAAAGACCGCGACAATAAATACTACTTTGGCAACGAGGACGTCAATGAGTATCATGCAGGAAAAGAAATTTACAGCCCGCTTTCTGACGGTATTGTTCAGGATTGGGATGGCATCAAGAATCTTTGGAACTACGTTTACAAGGAGCAACTCGACATTGACCCAAGTGAGGTCCCGCTTGCAGTGGTCGAGCAGACATGGAACCCTTCCAGCAACAAGGTCAAGGCCGCCGAGGTCGCGTTCGAAGACCTGCAAGTTCCACTTTTTTCTTTGATCAAGTCGCCACTATGCGCGGCATACAACTCCGAACTACCAAGCGCTCTAGTTATCGATATTGGCAGCTCTGTCGCCAGCGTGACCCCCGTGATTGACGGCAACATTCTTGTCAAGAACGCTGTGCATACCAAATTTGCCGGTGACTTTATTACCTTCCACATTATGAGTAGCTTCCGAGCACGCAATATCCCAGTGACGCCATCATTTCTTGTCAAGAAAAAAGTCTCACTGGAGTCTAACACGCCAGCGGACCCTGAGAATCTGTACAAGTACCCAGATGTCACGGAAAGTTTTAACGCGTTTCAAACGGAGCGCGTCATTGAAGAGTTCAAGGAGACGACAAGTCATGTTTCAGAGACCCCTTTCAACCCCGTTTCTTCGGTCATTGGCAGAATTACGCGCCCATTCGAGTTCCCCGATGGATTCAATTTCGCGTTTGGCCCTGAGCGGCTGGCAACAGTTGAACCATTGTTCAAGCCCAATGACTACCCGCTTCCCGGAATCGCGCTACCTGAAGGCTCTTCGGGTGTTGTCGATCTCGTCAACCTTGCTTTGGCTAATATCCCAGCTGAGTTGCAGGAGTTCCTGCTCAACAACATTGTGCTAACGGGTGGTACGTCGCTGCTGCAAGGTTTCACAGCCCGGCTGACAAACGAGCTTGTTGCTCTTTACCCACAGAGCAAAGTCCGGGTGTTAACGTCAAGTAGCCACTCAACGCATAAGAACACAAACTGGACTGGCGCAAGCATCCTGGCTAGCATGGGTAATTATGACCAGCTGTGGGTGTCAAAACAGGAGTACGAAGAGTTTGGTGCCGAGGTGGTCAAGAAGAGATTTAAATAAACGACTCGAAAAGGAGAAGAAGGAAATTTTTGTGCGTCTTAATCGCGTAGGGAGATGAAATCAACTCTTTGTTTAGTTGTTGAGGTTCATCTATTTTAAATATTATGTACATGTAACTTTTTATTAATTTCGTTTAAGTACACAAGTTGCATTGGGATTGAAGACTTTTACAGAGATATTTGGCTTGTTTTTACTTGAATAATGAGTAGAAAAATTTTTTTTATTAAAACTTTCCAGTTTACAAAGACAAAAGGAGCAGAGACGATATCATGCTGGTTCTATTCTGGGTCGTAGATAAGTGTGCTTAACAAAAAAGCATTGGTACCTGGTTACCTCTCTAAGCAGTTGTGGTCTTTTCAGGCAGAGCCTTTTCGGCAAACTTTAAGAGTGCATCCAATTCCTCTGGGCAGGCTGAGTGCTCCATGCCGGGGTATTCATTCCAAGAGACGTTCTCTCTACCGAGCTGGTTGATTAGCACGTCACGGGAGAGTTTGCCGTACTGAAACTGCACCACGGGATCAGCGGTGCCGTGGCCCAAAAAGTAGGGAGTCTTCTTGTTGATTACATCAAGCTTGTTATCAACAGCGTAGGAGACGATAGTATCTCTAATAGGCAAGTAGCCAGAAAGACCAATGACACCTGCAAGAGGTTTATCAAAAACCGCGGAGGTCGCGAGAGAAACAGCACAGCCCTGAGAAAAGCCACCAATGATGATGCGGTCGGTAGGAATACCGGCCTGGACCTCCTCTGCAATAATTTGCTTAAGGCGCTCAATGCTTTTGAGCACACCGGGCTCATCTTGCTTGGCCTGAATATTGGAGAGCTCCTTGATATCATACCAGGATGGCATCTTCATGCCCATGTTGAGAGTAACAGGCTGCTGCGGGGCATGAGGAAAAATAAATTTAACGTGCTGAAGCTTGTTTGATCTGGCCGCCTCGTCACTTAAGAAGGACCAGCCGTGGCCTGAATCACCAAGACCATGGAGGAAAATAATGGAAGCGGTGTGAACTTTTTTGGCGGGGACTCTAACTGCTGGGTAAGACATGACTGATAAGAATTTTAGGACCCTAGTGAACGGTGAGCTGTAAACAAAATAAGGATTTGGATGGCTGATTAAAGAGCGATAAGGGCTGT
>Ga0160505_101232_pt1 | contig 12464 bp, 15 predicted proteins | sample DIDeMG_FD_108225 | JGI IMG/M metagenome (GOLD analysis project Ga0160505, IMG submission 108225) | Enriched chicken feces microbial communities from UW Madison campus, WI, USA - DID2874_E49_Stillage MG | ecosystem: Host-associated > Birds > Digestive system > Large intestine > Fecal ... | reverse complement strand
TAAATGTACGGCAGAGGAGTCTGACAGTAGCGTATCGCCGCGCAATCACACCCTTCACTACACACTCTCCAGCTGCGTCCTGTCTTTCACCACGCACTTGGGTACACTTTACGGTCGTTGTCTCTGTTGATATAACGGTGGTCCTTGCCGAGATGGACGCCAGGCTAGGACGTATCGATTCGGAACACGCAATGCGGACCGCCGCAGTCGCGCCGCAGCTGAGAACGTCATAGGGCGTGGAGATCAGTTGGTAGAGCGTTCCATGCGCAGTCGGCAGGCCTGGTTCCCCTCCTCGACATCAGGAAGGGCTGAACAGATTTGGAAAGGTCTTGGTTTGCTTCCTAACTCGTCCACTCCCTGAGCAGCTAGCTGTTCAGAACTCCATTTTCTGATCGACAACCAGGATAAGTGAAGTCCAATTTGCGACGGGGACCAGCCTGAGGTGTTCCGTGCGCGTGCGTCTTGTGTGGGGAGCGATATGAAGTCGGGCTGTCATTGTTAAATGGACGCGACTCTCTCGTCGTCTTGACGGTGAGCGAGATAAGCTTGTCCACCTTGTAACGCTCATTTTTACCACATGAATTGAGAAAAGAAGTCCAGTGAGCTCTCTCCAGTGAGCTCAATTCAGCAACCCCCTGGCAGATCAAAGTTGCACTCGCAAGTAGCAAAGCGGCGCTTTTCTTCACTCTTGCCTCCACCCTGGGACTCTCAGTTCTCGTGAATACGACCTGCAGAACAACCCCTCGTTCTGCAAAGGCAGACCAATTCCTGCCTTTCACTACCGTGGGGCGTGTAGCTCAGTTGGTAGAGCGTTCCATTCGCATTCGCACTCGTCTGCCCTTCCGGGGATCATGCAACGCGGCGTTGAGATTTGGAAAGGTCTTTGGTTCGATTCCTAACTCGTCCACGTGCGAAGGCAGCTGTAAGAGTGTCTTCTCTTTTTCTGGAGCCATCAGCCAGAACTAGGAAGAAGAAGAAGACGGAACGCCGAGCGTCCGGTTTGTCGTGGACACGAGCAGCGACGAAGGATGGGGAGCTGATTCGGGTCAAGATTAGGCGTTCATCGAGCGGAGAAGCGGAGTCAGTCGCCGAGAGAGAGAGGTCTACCGAGATAGGAAGGCAGGAAGAATCGCATGTGGGGGTCGTGTTCCCAAAGTTCGCGGCCTGCGGCGTCGATCCTCGGCGACAATCAGTGGCACTGATCCCGAACCACACACACACAAAGCGCCCCAGGCTCACGTCAGCCATCAAACCGCCGCAAAACGAGTCTTCTCGAGGCGAGTGCTCTTATGCTTTCTGCCATCTCGTTGCAATCGCTCCGCAATGCTAAAAAGGCTCTTGCCCGGATTTGAACCGAGGACCACTCCCACCGCTTGCTCGTTACCGAGCGGGTGTTTCCCGAAGGGAGCATGATACGACTACACCACAAGAGCTTCTTGAAGACGAAATAAACAGTTGCCGTCCCGCTCCGCACAACGCGAGCCGCGATAAATTGTCCGGGCGTTGCCTTGAGATCGAGTTCGCGTCCTCACACAATAGGTAGCTCTGCCAGGGTCGGCATCGCTCCGTTGAGACTAAGGCCAGGACTTGCCCTGTAACCACAGTTCACAATCCCTCCAAGATACTTACCCTCTGCAACAAGGCCATACAGTTATTTCCCATTCTCACATATGTTAAAGCCTTCGTCGTCGGTCGTCGATAACTCCAAGTCCTGTGTTCAGTAAGTCTGTCGTCGTCGCACCACCTCAGGCGTCGACTCCAGCAGGCCCACAATTGTCGGTCGTTCGGTGTGTCCACACCAATGCCTCTTCAGTTATCCCGTCAGTCAGCCATTTAGACAACAAAAGGTGCTGGACTGCTCAGTGTTCCTGGGATGTGAGAGGGATAAAAGGTAGGTGAAGGCCGGGCATCCTTGTCCCGAAGACAATAGAAAAGGAAGACCCAGAAAAGGAGTGCGGGGAAGTCGTCAACCCGTGCCACTAATTACACCTCCCGCCCGACGTAGTCAAGGCAGGTCACCGAAGAGGGACGCCGCGGATATACGTGGTACAGCTACACGACATGGACTAGACCCGAGACGGTCTCATGTAGTCGGTATTTCGAACTGTTCCCATTCGTCATCTAAAGCATGGTCGGATCGGTTACCTTCGGTACGACGCCGTGTTTCATTCCGGTAACCTTGGCGGGCCCCGAACTCGGACAGTCCATAATGATATCAGCTCCGATTGGAGCGGATAGCGTATATAGCGTATAGCGGACGCGGTTAAGGGCTGACGTCAATCTCGGTCAAGCCGAAGGAAGTGAGGCAGAGGCACTCCATCTTGCTCGGTGACCAAAACCGTCCGCCAGGGAGACACAAGGTTACCTGGATTGGTTTGTGGGTCGCCGTTCTTGACAACGTACGTACTCTCTACTGACTTCGACGTACCTAAAAGGTAGGTACACTTACGGTGTTTGCAGTTTGGTAGGTGCCTCAGGTCCCAACGTTTTATGCTTCACCGGCTCCGCCTCGCTGTGTCGGTCCATGTCCAGGCCCAATGCCTGGTCTGGTCTGGTCGAGTCTGGTCGAGTCTGGTCGAGTCTGGTCTGGTCTGGTCAAACCATGTCCGTCCGAACCGGCCAAGCACACGACTGTTACACACCGAGCAAATTTCCCAGCCGTATACAGTGAGTAAAGGAAGGAGCAGTAATCGCTTTCTCCTGCTCCGCGGCTTGGCTGACCACGACATTCAAGTTGATATGTTTGGGTGCTAGTCTGTACATGATACTCGTTTGCCTCGGCACCTCGTAATCAACGTCTGTCGGCTTGGTCCAAAAAGTTGGGACAAGAGGTACCAGTCTTCCGGATCACCCAATCCTAATAACGTGTCTGTCTTAAGTGAGGATTACTGCATCACCTACACGGACCGAAATTCCGCCGTCCGCTCCTCAGGCGAGCACGTATACCCAAGACACTTGTCATGTCCGGGGAGTGTTCCCGATGCGGCTCGTTTCGTTTCGAGCCCGTACTAGGAGACAAGGGACGACAAGGGAAGAGGGGGGAGCGCATTAGTGAGGGGAGGACGAAGCAGACAAGGCTCTGAACAGTGCAGGCATGCGACTCCTTTGTGTATCCTGGTTGCTTCGTTTTCTACCATCAAACCTTTCTTGAATCCAAGCGAGAATAAGAAGAGTACGACATCCGGCTTTGAGCCCCAGACGGGAGTACGTACTACCCGAAGCCGCCGGTCAAGGAATGCAGAAAGAGGACAGACAACGTCGTTGTCCGCTTGGTAAAGGTTGTGACCCACTGGTAGATCAGATGTGGACCCACTCAAGTTCGGCAGGTGCTCAATTTTGACAATCACAAGACTACGGATAACGACGCAGAAAGGCTAAAATAAACCAGAATAAACCACGATGATCGAGGGTAAATTGTTCCATGGTTCCACTTTTGCTTCTGTGGCAGATCACCACAACATGAGCCCATGAGGCGAAACTGTAGTCAGCTCGCTGCATTCCATCTGACGCCTGTACCTCTTGGCTTATTATTCACTACACTTGAGAATCATGAACATGCCACTTCCCACTTGCTTCATAATTTCGGCATGACGGGCACATATGCGGCACGTGCCTCCTCGTGTGCGCCATCTTTCCGGTGTCAAGTGTGGATGTTGTTTCTTTCGAGAGACGATACTCTTCTTGTTGACTGGAACTATCTCAGCCCAGCACACTTGCCATCCGCGGAGCGCTTTTTGGGATCCATGTGTGGTGGCTCTGTTCCGCTCCATGAACTAAACCAAGCAGGGGAACCCGGTGCCTGCTACCGATCATGAGAACTAGGGGCGAAATGACAGCGTACAGTGACGCAGCTGGGAACCGCGAAAAGAAACTGCATACTCCGCCGCCCCAGCATTCGCCGTATCTGAGCTTGAAGCCTGATTTGGACCACCACGCGTCTCGTGCGTCATACCAGGAAGATACGGTGCTCACGGACCTGACGGCATCTGCACGGGCGGCAATATCTCCCATACATGGATATCGATGGATCTGTTTCCACGGTTTCTGATAGATCCATGCAGGTGCGGATGTGCTTTGGGAAAGAAGATAGTCACGTTCTTAAAGTGTTGTCCCATGCGTTCATGATTGCATCCTCTCTAAGCGAGGTGGTCAGGGAATGTGGAGCGGTGGAGCCTGGGTCATTGACTGCGCAAAGTTGAATGGAGCTTGCTCCGACCATGTGATCTGATCTCCTGCGTAATGTCTATCTGATGGAATGTCCGCTCTCGGCGCGAAAACGGACGGGCTCATCTCCTGGTTGGCATGTAGGTGTGGCCCGACGCAACCCGTTCTTTCCCGATCCCGGGGCATGGCATGGAACTAACAAGCTGAACTCAGCAGTGCTCAACTGAACCGAAATGGTAAGGGGACTGAAGGGAATGCGAACTGCACTGAACTGGACTGTTTGGCAAACTTGGTTTAGAGTACCCAGCGCCTTCCCGGAATAGTTCGGCTTCTGAAGTTACCTTGACGGCGCTTGTGGACGCTAGAACTGTCACGCTGTGGCGTTGCTGACGGTGTGGCGGCCTGGTGACTTCTGACAGCGGCACTTAGAGATATCTATTCGGCCATTAGTAAGACATCAGATTCAATCCACGACACGTACCCGTCACGCTCGGGACGGACGGCTCCAAAGCTATCATTATCAGCCGTTCCGTGTCTTCGCGCTTGTCAGCGCCGTGCAAATTTGACGTCTCGTCGGACCATGGAAACATGGATCAAAAATGAACGACAAGTGCCGTCGGTCCACCTTGGCATTTAGTAAGGCCGAAGTAGACCAGGGACGGGGTTCGGATCTCCGGTCCAGTGTGCCCTGTTAGGGGTCGCCTGACGGTTTTGATTGCTTCAGGAAGCGAGCGATCAACAAGGGAATGGAAGTCTGCAGGTCCGAGACCACGTCAGCCGGTCCAGTCTCGTATCCCCGAGGGACGTTTCGGACCCCAAAAACGTAGGACTTATTAGTAGCCCCTTGCCCGGTGTTGAAGGGCCAACCCCTCATGTTGCGCAAAACTCGCGCAAGGGAGTTGCAGATGCTTTGTCTGTGCAAGGTGTGGCGTGTTGATCACCTCTCTGTCTGTCGTGAACAGGGTAAATGTGCAGCTTTTCCGTGGCGTCCTGTGGCGCCGGGTGCCTCCCGAATCCCGAATACGGTTGTGATCGACCCCCGGTTCCATGAATCCTTGTTCTACGGAGCGGGACACATTGGTCAAGGGCAGAGAACAGTATGGTTTCCCTCGCGGGAGATGAACATGACAAGAAGAGGGGATTACCACTTCTGCGGAACCAAGGGAACGACGACGGTGAGACCATCGGGCCTCCAGAGTCCAAAACGGGAGGACTCAGTAATAGGGATATCCGCATGGGTCAAGCAGTTGTTAAATGCAAGGGGTAATGTGAGCGCAAGGTGCTGAGTGCCACTGAGACAAAGGCCGGGTGGGCAGTACAGTAAATCGCCCATATCCAGGTCAAAGCAAGAAGTTGAGGGCAGAGGGCGAAGGGGAACCGTGAGGGATGTGAGCACAAAGCCAAGAACATGGCAAGATACAGTATTGATCGTATTGACTGCTGCACATGACGAGCCCGGGCTACCCGCGGACACCGGGTTAAGGGACACTTGATACTTGTAGTAGGGGCGCGGTGGTGAAGCTCGCGTAGCATGTGATGCGGTGAGTTCCTGCGACGGAAAACCATGTGCAGAGAGAGCTGTGGCTGTGCGAAACGGAGTTTAGATCTCCGTTGAGCACGACATCGGCTCATTGCAGGACGTCCATTGATTGCAGTGGTGTGAAAGTACCCAGTAACAAGCCGAAACGTACCCCGTGCTTGATCAGCACGCCAGCGTCCCATGACTTGAGTGGAGTGGGAAGTTTCAGGCGTGAATCGCTTGCAGAATATACAAAGGTGCTGCAATGCGGTGGGAGAGTCTAGATCCAGTTCAACCACAACCAGTCCATGATCACGAGCGATTCTACCTGCGAAACGTGACGAAACCACGACGTGACCCATCAAGGTTGACATGATACGCATCTCGTCGCCGAGCTTATTACTGTGCCACTGTACGACCCCCCTGATGATACGCGGTGAGGCCAGGAAACGAGCTTTGGAGCTTAAATGACACAGCGTCGAGCTTGACTGCTTTCGTGCAGGCAAACTCACATGGCTCCATCGGGACCTGGCAACGATAAGAAATAGACCAAAAGTATAGACAAAGTGGCCGCCGACGTCTGGAGTGTGCCTGTCTTGCACCTTCCACCTAAACAGTGAGGGGGCAATAGCTCGACGGGGAATGATTGTGAAGGATCTGGCTGGCGGACCTGGCGGACCTGACCTGGACTGTCAATTAATGGAGCTTGATTATGGACATGGACTACCACAGCGGAGTAGCAAACCTAGATTGGGTTCGACTGCCATACCGTCCGCGATGCTCCTTGCGTCATCCTCATCCGGGACGCTATCAGTAGTAACGCTCGTGACTGAACTGTACTGCTTAAACTGGGTGTTGCCATCTATTATGCATTCCATCGCAAATCATGTCAAAGATGTGGTTGATGTACATACCACAACCGTCGCAATAACAGCCAAGGAGCGTCCTAGATTCTGTGCAAATGTGAGAATGAATCATCGACAAGCAATCAGGAATGCTCAGTCGGCAGTCGGCTTGCCTTAGTGTCAACGTCGGCCATTGTTTGTAGTCGCCACATTGTCGTCGTCGTCTTACCTAAACTGAAGCGTGAGGTATAAACAAACACAAGATGATGTGAACACGAGACTAGTGGACACCTATGCATGGAAACAACCCAGTTTCGGGTTCCTATGAGACTTGTTACGATGGGACGCTGAGAGCAGCAGACCTGTGGAATCGGGGGCGACCAGTGATGGAAATGGGAAATGTCCGTTGGACACCACTGGTCATGCTGCAAGACAGTATACCTCCCAAGAGAGCGCTTCTAGTATATAACACTATGCTCGGCCGCAGGCGCCGTAGACCAAAAGAGAGAAACAGAGAGCAATGGATCGAATGGAGACAGGAAATGAAGAAGATCAAGAAGTAATCGAGAAAAGCGAAAGCAAAAGAAACAGACGACCAACGAACATCGGCTTGAGCAGAAGGCTGAACTGTCGAGGTGAAGAGACCGAAACTGGGACGGGAGCGCGAGAGAATTTAATGGTGGTGGTGGTTAATGAGCCGCGGCTCTTACGTCTAACGGGGGTCGAAGTGGGGCAATAGCCGATATTTGTTGGGGCGGGGGACGGGATTGAGCGGGATAGGAAACACGCACGAGTCCGAAGGGGAGATTCTTGGATGTCGGAAGGAAGGGATTTGGACTGAAGCTAGACAATCATGTGGGTCGATTTATTAGACGCTAGTGATGAAGAGTTGGTGTCTAGGATATCCGACAAAGTGAGAGGGGGGTACGGGTTCCGGCGTGATGCTGCGACTGTTTGTCTCGAACCTGATGCTGATGTGATTGATACGGATGGTCGGGGGACGATGGTGGTAGTGGTACGGAGACGCTGATTCAGAGGAAGCCAGATTAATGAAAGAAGGTTGCGCGCAGGCGAGACGTTCAAGCGGGTCCGAAGTTTGGAGGCGCTGGCATCGACGACGACGACGAAGGAGGCGGTTGTGCACTTTGCTGCGCAAAGTCAGGATCAGGGCTGGGCGCCGACTGAGGCACCTGCAGCCCAACTCACATCCTGGCCTCCCCATGCAAGCTCCTCGCGAGGCATGAGGACGGCACTGTTCGGAGCGTATCCGGCTGAAGGAGGACACGAGCTGCTGACGGCAGACCGAGGCATGCTGTGTTGAGGGGCCGTCGGGTACATTGGGGCAGGGTAGACGGCAGAGTCGTAGCGAACAGGGTACGCGCTTGTTGGAGTCGAAAGCGCGTGTGCCCGAGGGTCAGTCGGGAATGGTGCAGACGCGACATAGGGCGAGGCCGAAGGCGCCTGAAAGTATTAGTATGTTTTCGGGAAGGCATGAGACAGGGTATAGGGACCATAGAAAGTGAGGTCGGCATCTAGCGAATGGGTGCCAACAACACTCGACGAGCATTGTCCGACTCCAACACTTGCCAAGTTCATCCATGAATGGACAAAGTGCTCACTGATGAGGAGGAGAGGATACGTCCCCGAGAAGAAGTAGAACTCGTTCGAGTGGCGGAGTGACGAGCAGGATCTTGGGACCACTTGTCATCCACGACAGTGTTGAGCTGATACAGCGGTGGCGGGTAGGACCCGCTGGACGTGCTTGCCGATTCTGCGGCGGGGTCCTGCCAGGTTAGCTGGATTGCCTTAATATTGAACGTCGGGTGGTGGATAGGCACCACTGTGAGGAGAAAACATGGGGGCTGATCCGTGTTGGGGCACCAAGGGAGAGGAGACGAGAGGGTTCTGTTGTTGGTGGAAAGGTGAAAGTGGAGTGAGTCCACTCACCCTAGTGAAGTCGCCGGGGTGGGACATGGTGCGTGCGTGGCTGGACGAGGCGACACGAGGCGACGAGACAATGGCCGACTTTGGGCCGCTGCCGTACACGCCGTACATAGACCCAGCGCCGCCCTCCTGCTTTGGCATCTCGATAATGGGACCCGAAACTCCGCCAGCAGATGAGGGTTCGCGACCAGAACTTACGCGCATGGCATAAAGTTGGCGGCGCAAATCGGCGTTTTCATCACGAAGGTACGCGTTCTCAGCGGAGAGCTGGGCGACGTCCTTGGACTCGGGGGAGTAGGCTAAGCGGGAGCTGTTGGCGTACGCTGCAGCACTCAGCTGACGGCGCGCGTCCTCGAGTTGGGTGGTGAGGATGGAGACCGATTCCTCGAGCTGAGTGAGAGATTTTTAGTGGCAGCATGAGGTGGGCAGAGGGCGCATGCATGTGTGTGTGTGGTCGTGTGTGTGTGTGTTGGTGACCATGTTGGCACGGTGAGACATGTGTGGGATCGGCAGAAGGTTTATTGATCGTCGGAGGCGTTGAAGAAGCGTTGGTGTCGGACGAACAGGCGCGAAGATCATTACATTGACGTAGGCGGCGCATGGAAAAGAATAGAAACAGAAAAAAAGAAACAGGGTCAGCCCTCCTATGCTCACGGCTAGGCACTGGGAACAGCAGAGTGTGCTCGTTCGACGACCACTCACAGCTTTGAAATGGGCCTTGCGCTTCTCGCGATGACGGCGCTGGGCCTTCGCGTTTCGTGAACGGTTGTCGCCATCGTCTGAGGGACCACCGGGTCGGCGGAGCGAAGTTGGGGTCGTGGACGCACCCGCAGAAGCGGGGCCTGGGCCTGCTGTGCTTTGCATCGCGGTTTACCGTTGCACTTGCAGACGTCCAAAGTGGGTATGTTCGTTCGAGCTGTTGAGCTCGAAGAATGAAAAGAATGAAGATTGACGATACGAGAGAAGGTGTGGGGTGGGCAATAAGAAAAGTGGAGCGAAGAAGCGAAGGGTTCGCGAGGGGTGTTCACACTCCTTGTCTGCCACTGTGGCACCTTATTAGGTGCTACACGCGTTCAGATGCGTGTGCAGTGAAGTGTGAGTAAAGTGTGGACGATGCGCAAGTTGCGGCGTTCGTGTGTGTTCACTGTCGGTAGAGTTGTCGCGAAGATGGATGTGATGATGAAGGGAGGAGGAATGTTGATTGTGGGAGAAAGGAATTGTTGGTCAATTGACAAGAGGATTTCGTGGTTGAAATGTATTATGTTGGCCTCGAGGACGGCTCAAACAATGGACAGCCAAAACAGACGAGGTTCAACCGCTCTCGCCCTCGTCGACTGTAATCTATCCACATGTGGACGACCCCCTCGGGGTAACACGCCGCGGGCGGTCGGGTTCGGTTTGGTTGTGGTGAGCTGTAGAGCTGCAGAGCGGCTGCGTTGCTTCAGTGCTTTTGCGCCTTGAGCTTCCTTGCCTCGCCTCCCGGAGAGGTTGGAGAGGTTTGGTGGTCGCTTGTCGGGCTCTGCTGCGGCTGCGGTCCTGCCTCTCCTGGCCGGCCGCCTGGACGTTTGGGACCTTGATGGGACCTTGGTCCTTAAGCCGCATCCTCTGACCATGTGCGCGAGGGCGGTCGGTTTTGGTGTGCGTCTCTCGCGTCACTTGCGGCCCCGGTCTGTTGTCTACAGTACCCATCTTCGGATAACAGGCGAGGAGACTTTTTCCTATTCCCTTGTTCACCCTCTTGCATGCTCAAAGACGGCAGGAAGAGCACTGTCTGTGCATGACATCCAGCCCATGCCTGGACCGGGCGTCGCCCTCCTAATGCACGATATCGGACGTAGGTTGGCCGCTCTCACGCGAAGCCCGTGTCCTTGGTTTTCGGTCGGTCTGCGTTCGCGCATTGGGTTGCCTTGTCTCTGCCCTCGTGCGTCTCCTTCTGACCTCGTGCAGTCAGTCAATGGCCCTCTTTCCCTGTGCTTCTGTCATCCGTAAAAGTTACTCCACGCTCCAGACGCAGACGGTCGGCTGAGATCTAGGATTGAGGGTGGTTAGCTCGGGGATTTGGTGCTGTCGATCGTCAGGGCGGGAGGCTTGAAGGGGGTTACGGAGGTTCCCTTGCAGCGGGGAGGGCCGATTTAGGTGGGGCGGTAGGGAGGGGACGAGGGGTGGGAGGGGTGGGTGGGGGGGAATGAGTTGCAGGACAAGGGCTTTGTCCGGCTGCCATGCAGTCCTGCCAAAGCAATGACATACGCGAGGTTAATGGCCTCTGTGCCGAAGCGCGGATAGAAGAAAACACGAGGAGACGAGGGCAATGCTGTCCACATCCGACCCGGCTCGTGCCCTTTGACACCACGCCACCTCCAGGCCTGGTCATGCGGAGACGTCTCAGTACCTAACCAGGAGGACACGGTGACCAACGGGGCAGGCTATCGATGATGCAATGCATGGACGCTGGACAACAAAACTCTGCTCCAACGAGGTGCTGTCTATTTTCTCGCTCAGCTCTCTGCCGTCCAGCACTTAGCACAGACAGGATCAGTGCCCATAGATCTGCGTTCAGCTGCCGAGACCATTTTGAGGCATGCATACCTCCCAACACCACACGACAACACGGTAAGCGGCTGGAGGTCGGCTGAAGGCGGATGTAGGGGTGCCGCAAGTTGCTAGGCGAAGGCGGGTAGCGGGCGGTCGCAGCACTGTTGTCGAGTTCTCGTCGAGCCAGGGTGTAAACAACAAACCGTTTTAGCACACACTCGCTCCGTCATTCTCTTCATTATTTCAAGAGGGCTAGCTGTCTGCTGAGCTGTTTCTTTGCATTCAATGCCGAAGGGAAGTCCAGAACTGTGGGTTCATACACTAGCGGGAAGTCACAAGCGACAAGTGTTCAGGGCCAATGTGGAGGGTGTGGAAGTCGACGGGCGCGACGGGATCGCTTTTGCACGTCCGGGCTCAATTGGCGCTGCGTCGTATCAGCTCTCGCAGGGAGGATGCAGGCACCCTCCCTCCCTTGATGCTCTTGAAGTAGCATCGGATCGGGCTCCGGTTAGTCACTAAGGCATTCTCGCAAAAGCAAAAGGGCGGGGTAAGCGGGGCCAAAGCGGACCAACATCGGACATGGCAACCGCCAACGGTTCACGGATCACAAGGAAACGAAACCATTTCTATATCAGAAAGCAAAGTTTTTCTCTGTTTAACTGGACGACGACCTTGGTTCTTGTGCAGCATGTATTACGCGTGGTAATCGGGGATTAACGGCAGCGACCGCGCAAGCCCACAGTTGGCCGCTTCATTTGGCAGCGTCCTCTGTGGGCTGCTGACGAAACCCAATCTTGGGATGGCCGACGATGTTTGGGTGCAAGCACGTCACAGGTCGTAATGTACAGCAGTGACTACTCAGGCTGCCCAGGCCACAGGCCAGCTGCCATCCCTCGGTTGCATAGCCCCTGCGTTTTGGACGGCAGGAGTGAGAACTTCCATCTCGGATCCTCGTGAGCAAAAGTACAAAAGGCACACACCATACCTTTGAGGGATCTCATGATCGCATGACTCTGGAGCATAAGGGGAGCACGACTCCCGCGCGGTCCTCACTCCACCCTCTTTTCGCCCTGAGGACGCGGAACGGCACCAGCTCCAAGGAGCCATGTTGTCACTTTGAATGAATGCGATGCTTGCCATCCGCGGACTCGCGGCAAGCCAAGGGCTGCCGGACCTGCCTTGCCACGGGCGGCAGTTGCTGAGGTCGCAAGAATATCAAGGGCGAGGTACCCGGAAGGGAACCAAGCGCTCATTGCACCAACTGCAGACTCTTGAAGGGCACAAAACCCAAAGCCGCTTGAAACTACGCATGCAAACCGTCCCGTGAGACCTTCCACGGATGACCTTGGTCGGCGGGAAGAAGGGCTGCAACATCAAACACAACCACATTTTTTTTGTCGTTGTCTCGCCTTCTTTTTACCCGGCCTGGAAAGTGAATCCCACCGTAGGTTGGTGGAAAC
>Ga0160505_101230_pt1 | contig 12487 bp, 7 predicted proteins | sample DIDeMG_FD_108225 | JGI IMG/M metagenome (GOLD analysis project Ga0160505, IMG submission 108225) | Enriched chicken feces microbial communities from UW Madison campus, WI, USA - DID2874_E49_Stillage MG | ecosystem: Host-associated > Birds > Digestive system > Large intestine > Fecal ... | reverse complement strand
TAAAACCTTAACAAGCTGCTTAATCAAGCGAACCATCAGCAAAGAAGTTGCGGTAATGAATCTAAGAACTTGACTACCGCTCCAAGGCCCTTCTTGGTATCAAGAAGGATCTTAGGATCAAGCAAGCTATACCGTTATTCTTGGTTTTTTTTTTCCTTTTCTATTGGTATACAACAATTTAGCATAAAAAAACCTTGGTTTGAATTCATGTAGTGTAAATTCAAAGGCGTATTTTTTCATCATCAAACTTTTAGACATACTGATAAAGAGACTGAATTTGTTTATTGTTCTAATATCTGGACGCCATACAACAAAAAGGGAAATAACAAAATGGTATCAAAAGCAGACACTCAACTCTAACATTCATCTTGATGATACTGACAGGATAATGCTCTTAGAACGTGCAAGTAGTTTAAGCATTCAATGGCGCTCAATTCTTCATAAATCATTCCCATGGGTGGTGAAAAGTACGGAATACACAATATCTGGTAACTCGTTATCAGAGATTGATAAATAGAAACCCCTCAACAAGCTGTCTTTCAACAACCAAGACACAATCAAAAAACGGTGAGGTAAGGAGTCTGCAAACTTGGTCACCGCACCAAGATCCCTCTTAGTATCAAGAAGGACTTCTCAAGCAGTGGCTCGCTATAAACCATACCCCTTTAAATTGGCTTCAATTGTTTACTGTTGACCACACTCGCTTAAGCGACCTGTCTTGGCAACAAGTCTTGTTATAAAATAATCTTCAAGAGAACCATGTCCTGTGAAATGCTGAAACAGTATAGACAGAGTACGACAAGATGCGGTCATCATAAAGGCTTTCAGTAAATTAAGTTATCACTTAACATACAGCTTATTATACATAAAAATATTTATATCCTACGAGTTTTTCCGACTTTTTCTAATTATTTGTGCATATTCTCCTGTATTGTTGTCTGTCTTTGTGGATAGTTGCTGAAAACCAGTTTCCGCGGGTCGCTCACTATTGAACTGTCATTGTATGAAACTTTTTGGGCTCACATATCTCACGACTTGGATAGCAAATCTGCTTTCAAGTTTCCTCCATCTTGAGGTCTCAAGATAAGATATTGGCAGAGCCTTGCATTGCTTTAATTTCCAACAACTTGAATGCTTTCATTTTCTTGTGCAAATGAGTGTTCGGGATATTCTGCATTTCTCTTCCATTTACCTTTAGGCATACTACACAGGACTGACGTAATTAAGTGTTGGTCACGCCCACAATACATAAGACTATCACATTGGTGGACGCGTGTAGTGACACATACCCAAGACAATTGATCCCACAGTCAATCTTCCCTCACAACAGCTTTAGGACCCCTTGGGCTTATCGTCTGCCCAATCCATCTTTTTGGCAAACTAAACCTTCTTGGCTTTTTCTTATTTGGTCTACCGCGCTTGGGCTGGCTGATGCCCATAAATTCCAACCCACCTTTTCAAGCTCAGGGTGGCATTCTTGAGTCATGATGTGCAAAACGCTTTTGAGTTTTCCAGTATTTCTTTTATCACCATCTTGAAGGTCAGTATAGATAGCAATGTTGTCACCAAAGTCAATAGCTTGTACATCAGCCTTCTTAATTTTGTTATACCACAAGCTCGTGTAAATCAGAATCAGGAGCCTCGAAATCAGTGAATCTTGTGGAATGCCCAAATCTACTTACCTCGAATCTCTATTTGAATATTTATAACTCATCGTACCTGCTTTCTTTATTTCAAATAGATATTGTCGGATAGATATATGGATAATTAGTCTACTGTTTTCATACCAAGTATTTACAAAAGGAATCATGAAACAAAAATATATACAAAGACCTAAATTTCAAAAAGATTTGTCCTTGATACTTGCAACATAGTGGTTTCAGTCCACGCTATAAGTTCAAATACTTGATGGCACCGAATTCTCTATGAATAGTTTCATGTTTTGAGGGAAACCGGTAATACATAACATCCAAATGACATGCAAAAAAACAGGAATTTGAAAACATTGCTAAGAATATTTTCGTATATCTCAGCTGGTGGAGCATTTGACTTTTAAACAACCTGTGTTGTCGGTTATGTCTCCGGTCTGATATGAATTTTGTGAACGGCCACTTAAAATTGGCGTCTGTATATTTGTAAATGAAACACTTACAATAAATTTTTTTTGAAATATGTTATATGACTTAGAACTTGGGAGTTTTATTTTTTATTATTTGCTTTTTAAGTACTTTATTTCCAAATTACTGCTATTTTTATCAAATAACAAATAGCCTTGATGGCCAAGTTGGTAAGGCGCGTCACTAGTAATGACGAGATCGTCGGTTCGAATCCGGCTCGAGGCATTTTTTTTTGAGTCTACTTCAATTTGTATATGCATTCTAATTTTTTTTTTTTTTTGAGATAAGTTAACCCACCGACCACTGCAAACCAAAATATTTATCTGATAATACGCATTGACGCTGCTACCTTGTCATCATTCTGTTATATAATTTGTTTGTAACCATTTGATGTAAGGACAATAAATTCGGCGCCATCGAACGTCTGAACTTAACACGCGCGCTGACACCGCTACCTTGACAGTCTCATAGAGACAAACGCCTTTGAAACCATATATCTTCTTTATATGTCATTTTGTTATATAATTTATTTGTAACCATTTAATTTAAGGACAATAAACAGATATTCTAATCTAGTCTCATAGAGACAAATATCTTGAAATTTCATGTCTTCTTTGTATATCGTTTTGTTTTATAATTTTGTATGTAACCATTTGAGGTAAGGACAATAAACTAATTATCTATCTACCTAAGGCTTTCCTATCTATAACTAGGCTAATTTGCCAGTCCCATTACTTTTAATGTTATCATTTTATTTTTTTTATTTCATACAGGTAGAGCTGTATAAAAATTGGCACAGACGATACGAGGCAGACGTTGAGCAACTCGGATCTCGCTCCAGTACCACGCTCGGTGCTTAGAATATGTAGGGCGTGAATGACTCTATCATTCATATTGTTTAATATGTTTAGAAAAGTAAGCAAGAATACAAAATAAATTTCATTGTTTTGTTTCAATGTTTATCATGTACCTCTAGATGTTGAAAAATAAACAGACCTTTAGGTCCACTCATTAGCCTTCACTTCTCATTTTGTGAATAAGCACTTGTATGAATTAGTTAAACAAACTGTTTTTATTATATTTGATGTCTAATTTCTTTAAACCACAAAGCTGCTAATACTCAGAAATTTCAAGCCTTGTTTAGATTTCCAGAGTGCTTTAAGTATGCTATTGGAACCGTAAACAGCAAGCTGGTCTTATCGTATCCCACAATATTTTATTGTCAACGAGCAGCGATAATTATATCAAATGAATACAGGCCGTTGGTATTTGTACAGATGTATTACCGGTAGCCTCTTTTAGATATCCATTATATGATTTTGATTAAAATGTGCATTTGATGGGCTGAACACAATGGACATGACTTGGAACGGCTAATAAATTCTTGTAAATTTGTTTTATTTGAAATTCTCCATTAAATATAGATAATAAATACTATTACATCTTGTATTTCTATTAGTCTAATAGTGGTTATACTTTCCCATAAAAAAACTTCATTTTTATATATAGTCTTAAATTTTTGGCCATAGATTGATCAAGTGAAAGTCCACCATAAATTCTAGTGATCTCGGTTATATGCTGCAGAGCCCAATAGCTGGAGGTTCTTTTCAAATTAAAATTTTCAAACTCTTTTTAGTACTTGAAGAAATTCTAATGTATTAATATTGAAAAAAAAAAAACTTACTCTAACGTTTCGCTGGCAATCTATTTAATAGTAGCAGTTTGCCTTTTTGTTGTTAGTTGGTATTAATAAATCAGATGTCATTATATTTTCCATTTACTTCTTCGCATAGTTTTAGATAGATAAATAATCAGTTTATTGTCCTTACATCAAATGGTTACACACTTATTTACGAAACAAAACGACATACAAAGAAAACATAAATTTTCAAAAATATTTATCTCTATGATTAGCATATATTTCTTACTAATAATTTATCGTTTCCTAACGCAGAAAAGTTTTTCAATGATTAATAGTGTTAGATGTATCGTATTGTTGTAGATATGTCTTTTTAAACAATAATTACTGTTTTACATGCCCTTTAACCATGGTTTGCTAACTCATTTTGTTTTTGGGGTCGCTGAGATGTCGAGGTTGGCGCTCGACAATGAGAAACGATGTTAGTTTCTGGCAAGAGTTCAGATATTGCTTGTGGCGTGCCAATCAAATACCCTAAAAATCAATTTGTTTCTGCCAAATTATTTGAAAACGCCGCAAAACTAAACATTGTTTATTTCTTCAAGATTGTAATTACCTTTTGCGTCTTACACTGGCGATTTATTAGACCTGCATAAAAATACAAATTAAAAGTCCAAGCTTAAATCAGGTATCCACTGCCGGCTTCATATTTTGGTTTTGCGATTTCAAGTAAGGTCCCCAATGGCATTTTTGTTTTTCTGTTTTTAAACATTAGAAGCTCGGTCGTTTGCGTGTGATCTCATGTTGTTGATCCACTTAAGGTCATTCATAAAGTATTATACCATTGTAGGAATAGCTTGTCACGATCGTAGGCTATGTGATGTTCGGGCCTCGCCTTCTTATGTTATGCAGGGTTTTTATTGCCCTTTTTGACTATTACTATTCTCATGACAGGTACTCTTTTATTCTCTGGAGGCTCCTTTACGTGTTTAAAAGCTGGATTAACTCCAGGTCTGGTGACATCCCTACTAATGTCTCTCTCTTCAATCTTGTTTTCTGGAAGTTCTTGACAATATGTTATATAATCTTGAACTCGCCGCAGTTGTAAGCATTTTTAGGCCTTTTTTTCAAGAAAATATTTACCAACATCCCCATTACCAGTTCTCAATTGTTTAGTCCATCTGGGTATTTCTCGGTGCTTGTAATCTTGGCAGTCAACTGAATCTACAATAGTGGGCAGATCTTGGTGCGTTACAAAAGCAATCAGGTCATGTGATACGGCTGAAAAATGACTCTTCTCTGGTTTGTTCCAGAAGTTCGCCTCGACAATCATATACAAAAAAAAAAAAAATTCTAAAATAAATACCCTAAAAAATTTCCAATTTTGATTTCCTATCTCTCTTTTCCCCAGTCCTCTTACTCACGCCCTCCGCATCTACATATATTTATATCAAAATTTACACAATGTCATCAACAGTCGCACGTGAGGCCACTATCATCAGAAACACCAATGAGACCAAGATCCAGATCGCTCTGAGTCTGGACGGCGGGTCCGTTCAACTGGAGAAGTCCCTCTTCCCCAAGACTGAAGCCGCTAGTGAGCACGCCGCCCAGAACTCCAGCAGCCAACAGATTTCCGTCAACACCGGCATCGGATTTCTTGACCACATGCTGCATGCTCTGTGCAAGCACTCTGGTTGGTCTGCCATTATTGAGTGCATTGGTGACACTTATATCGATGACCATCACACCGCCGAGGACGTCGCCATCGCGTTGGGCATGGCATTTAAGAAAGCCATGGGCTCTGTGCGTGGCGTGAAACGTTTTGGTTACGCCTACGCCCCTCTTGATGAGGCTCTGTCACGCTCCGTTGTTGATCTGTCTAACCGCCCTCATGCCGTTGTCGAGCTTGGCCTTAAGCGCGAGATGATCGGCCAGCTTTCATGCGAAATGATCCCCCACGTCATCCACTCTTTTGCTACCTCTGCCTACATTACTTTGCACGTCGACTGCATTCGTGGCGATAATGACCATCACAGAGCTGAATCTGCCTTCAAGTCAATGGCACTTGCCATTAAGGAGGCTATTTCGCGGACTGGCACTGACGAGGTTCCTAGCACCAAGGGTGTCTTATAATTCCAACAAAAAAGTCTAGAACTTGTGTAGACATTTTCATATCCTAAGTTATTTACAATCACATAAAATAGATGCCAAAATCTTTGATCCTATATTGACAAGAGGCTGTTTGCCTACTATTAAGTTAACTATATACATTAAATACTGTCATTCACTAATCCTAAGAGATCGTCATCATCATCTGATTTCCGCTTCCTGTTAGATAGCAGCGCAGCGTTGCCCCTTCGCCGGGATCCAGCGTATCGTTGCTTCTGCTCAGCCACAACCCTTACAATCATGTCAATCGCACCCTGTTTGGTCATTTCAATCGACTGTACTGTAAACGGTTGCACAACATCATACACCAACTGGCGGTTCTGTATCTCAGTTATGCTTGCGTTGACAATGTTGGCTGAGGCAGTAACACCTGCAACATTGGCGGCTGATGCGTCTGATTTAATCAGTCTACCTGGGAATATAGTTCCCTCTGGTCTAGACACAGGGGGGATTTCCTTATTCGTGTATAATGCAGAGTTGAGCGTTCTGCCGTGCATGGGCCGGTTGTCGAGGGTTCCGGGAAGATGGTAGCACAGACCAGCGGTTGCAACAGGATTCCTTAGGCTATCATGAGCTGTGCTTGGTTGACTGAAAGTTGAGTTTTGAAGTTGGTTTAAAGGCGAGCTGACCGTATTAGTGATTAAAGATGCTGATGAATGAGGATTTTCACTTTGAATAGTTTTTGTAGAGAATGCTGATGGTCGTCGAGATGGGGTTTCTAAAGGTTCTATGTACAAGGGCTGAAACAGCCCATCCCTTTTCAACTGCTTAGGCTGTGATTTGTTTTTTGCCAGAATAGAAGATACCGGTCTCTGCAGTTCCCTTATACGGTTCTGAATCATGGTATACTTATCGCCAGGATTGAAGTCAGTCATGCCGGTTGATGTGTCGTTCTCTTCTAGTGTGACGAACTTGGTATTTTTCCAGGGAATCGGTCGCTTGAGGCCCCAATCTTGTCTGTAGAATGATGCTGAAGTAGTTGTAATGACTTGGTCAATTGGTGCCTGTCGCTTTTGTTTCCGAGAGAGTTGTCTGTGGGGTACGTCGCGTTCTCTTTTCGGTAGTGAGTTCAGCCGGGACTTTCTGAAGGCATTGTCAAATGCAGTGTCACTGACCCGGCTACTTGGCTGCCGGATCTCCCGAGGAAATGCTGCCCATTTGCGCATAATTGTGAAAATATGAAGACGTTGAGCGGGCGGTTCTAGAAAAGATCAAGGTCCATTGGAGGTTGAGTGTTGGATTCGTCGCAAAATCAAAACACACAAATAAATAACACGGCAGTGGAAGGGAGAATAAAAATAACACCCTTGAGAAATACGACGATTAGCTGCCGAAGAGTATAGCACCAGGTAGCGAAGTAGAGAGTGGGGGGAAACAGTGGGGAGAAGGGAAGGAAAAGAAGAGAAAAAAATTTAAGGTCGAAGTCGATTGGTTGGCCGGCGCTGAAAAATCGCCCAAAGAAACGAAGTGAAAAAAAGAGACGAAGACCATGCTGGGATATACTTAGGGACTGTGATATGCGCAAATTTCAAAATTACTTAATAGTTTGTCATATTAGTTACATAATTATGTAATGGTATTAGTAAACTTTTATGTGGAAACTGAGCACATGCGCACACTCGATTTATTCAATCCTGATATTCAGACAGCTTGCCTGGCATTAAAGTCAAACTAGTTACAAGATGACCAGCAAGTAACACTCATTAATCCATGAAGAGATAAATATATCCTCTAATTATCAGTGCTGTGGTGAGAATAGTTTGCTACAAATACCATACTTTTATACTTTCGGGTACTTTACTGTCTGTACACAATCGATTCACTAAAGTCTAGATTAGATTTCTGTATAGTTTCAACCTGCTTTCAGAGCTCTGTGTACTGGTCATAGATTATAAAAATATGAAAATAAAAAAAATAAAAAAAGAACTGAATACGTTCAAGCTTTAGACGAACTTTTAAAAGATTCCGGCAGGTCTCGTTCGTTCAAGACCCAAAGCTGGAATGAATCTTAGAGACCGTTGATAGACTTTCGCGTACTTTAACTTTTTAGATCAAACAAAGAACCAAGATGCGAGAGGCCAATATTCAAAAAGAAGCTCAGGTACATTAACATCGAGACCAGAGGCTGCGCTGGCCACACGTCCCGGACATACCTTGCTCAAACAATAGGTTCATGGTACGGTCCTGCCTGGGTGCGGGTTTAAACTAGTATGTATGTAAATACTTTTAGATGGACTGAGCGCACTCAGTACTGATGTCAAAAAAAAATAAAAAACCAAAGCAGGAAAATCTATCCTTTTAAAAACAAAAATAATAATGATAAAAATAAAATAAAAAAACACACACAATTTTGACTACCCTTTTAATTCTTTCCTTTTTTCTCTTCCCTCACACTCATATAGCTAATTAGGAATCGCTCTGGAAACCACATCATTCTTATGGTTAAGCAACAAAAGCCAGTTAGCGCGCTTTTCCGGCGCGACCAGGTCATTGGAAGAGGCACCTTTGGTGTTGTTTACAAGGGGTATGTGCTACTCCACTATTATTCTCGTTCATCCTCATATGCTAACATCTTGTTAGAATAAATTTAGAAACAAAAGAGACTGTGGCCATAAAGGTCTTGAATTTGGACACTGCAGAGGATGATGTTCGTGACGTTCAGCAGGAAATCGCCCTTCTCTCGCAGCTTGCCCAAGTCGACGCGCAGAATGTCACCAGATATTATGGGTCTTACCTCTTGGGTTCGAAATTGTGGATCATCATGGAGTATTGCTCAGGGGGCAGTGTGCGAACTCTACTCAAAGCTGGAAAAATTGAAGAAAGATATTCAGCAGTCATTATGAGAGAGATTCTCGTGGCACTACAATATATCCACAAAGAAGGAATCATTCATAGAGATATCAAGGCCGCTAATGTGCTAGTGACAAAAGAAGGCAGGATCCAGTTATGTGATTTTGGTGTGGCTACCCAACTGACTTCGGCCCAGCTAAAGCGAACATCAATGATCGGAACCCCATACTGGATGGCGCCTGAGGTGATTCAAGAGGGCACCGCTTATAATCAAAAGGCGGATATCTGGTCGCTCGGCATCACACTGTACGAAATTACCATCGGCAGCCCTCCGCTTGCTGATCAAGACGTGAAGCGGGCGGTCTACATGATCCCGCGGTCGAAGCCTGCGCGTCTGGAAGGTACTCAACACTCGGCGGCACTAAAGGAATTTGTCGCAAAGTGCTTGGACGAGCAGCCAGAAGAGCGTGCAACGGCTGAGGATCTGTCCAAGACTCGCTTCATTAAGACTACACGTAACGTGCCCACAATGATCATTCGAGATTTGATAGCGCGGTATAACGTATGGCGAGACAATAACAAAAATGTACGTGACAGTTTTATGGCCCCCAACCACGGCGGTGCGAATTTCACCAGCGACGACGAGGAAGATGGCAATGATCTTGGTGATTACTGGGATTTCGATGATGATGAAGAGACTACAGCCGCATCGATGCCAGTTGATTTGCAGCCACCTAATTCGAACTTTGCAAAGTATAGTAGTGGCTCAAACAGTAGTTCACCCGATCACCACATGTCGACTAGTCAGATGGGAACGCTGATAACAGGCAACGACGTCTCGGCTTCACGGGAGGCCGGCCTATCACAACCAACTTACAGACCTGGTGATATGGACGAAGCTAGCAAGCACCCCCTAATGGACCTTTTCAAAACCGAAGAGGAGGTTGCGTCTCAGTCACAGGTTTTGCCCCCACTGATACCACTTTCCACAAACACAAGCTCTATGAACCTCCAGGCTATGGCGTCTGTGCCGGAATATACGACACCCACTATATCACTTGAGTTATCTAACTCGCTAACCCCGAACCAGTCTTACACACCCATGGAAATTGAGATTCCATCATTTAACGAGCTCAGTGCTCGATCTCGACCCCGTTTGAACTCAGGAACAGCATCAGGACTTCCAGGAAAGTCCCACGGAATGGGGTCATCGTCTCACCTATCAGAAATGGTTACAAACCGTATGGCTACCAGCAACACACAACCTGCCGTCGTGACACCACACACACCCATCAAACCAATCTTTTCCCAGACCAATCTCAGCATATTTAACAGTGTCAAAAACAACAGCATTACTGGCAATGGCACCGTGGGTGCCACTTCCAACAACGTCGGAACATCTACACAGAAGCTTACGCCGCATAATACAGCAAAAAAGGGGTTGTCGCTTCGGCGGACACCGTCGCCTAAACGCGGTGTATCGAAAGCGCCAAGTGCAAAATCATCACCCAAAACCACCAATGCATCTAAGCCGTCGCAGCGCACGATCCATGACTCATCTTCTGACATTGAGGATCTCCAGAGCTCTTTTGATTTCACGAATCTGGGAAGCAATACAATAAACGAAAAACATCGTGCTGCCAGCGTCGCTGCTGGGGCAGTAATAGATGGTAAGTCGGATTTAAACAAGCACAAAAGTAACCTTCATATCACTATGCCTGCACCAAATCACCAGCTAGATCCGCCATCAATGTTCCCCAAGTACCAGGTACACTTTGGATCCGCGCATTCGACCGATAACTCAAACGGTGGGGCCAATGGTGACAATGGCGGTGCACCAGCATCGCCCTCATCTGTAATCAAGATGCAAGCGATATATAATCAGCAGCTGCTCCAACAACAGCAGAAGCAGAGTCACTTGCTAAACTTGCACCCATCCATGACAGCACGCTCCATGAGCACGAGCGCCCTAAGCACGAGTGGTCATTCTCAGTACGCTCCCAAGTCATCGAAATCCAAAGCCAGCGCAGCAAAGGCCTCATCCCAATTGACCATCTCACAGCAACTGCAAATTGCCCAGCAGCAACAGCAGCAACCACGACATCCATCCAATAATATGATCTCAATTCCTAATCGGTTCCCCCGTCTGGCGGCCTTGGATTGCAATGTGCTTCTTGATCGTGTCCCCAAGGACGACGCCATTACCCAATTTGACCTGCTACTAAGCACGCTAGTCTCCGGGCTTGACGTGATTGAGTACGAGCTCAATGCGCACTTTCTACAGTCGCCGCAAACGGACGAGTAATGAGAAATTGCAAATTGAGCAACAAGAAAAAAAATATGTATATCTATATAATGTCTAAAAGATGTGTTTGTTTGAATAGTAGTAGTTTGTCTAGCTATTGTTAGTATCATATGTGTGTATATATCTAGCAATTGGTATTTTTTTTTTTTTTTGGGTTGTTGTTATTGTTGTTAAATAGCCCGCCTACAACAGGTCAGCCATTTTCAATTCAAGAAAACTGAAAAAAAGTTTCAGTTCCAGCTCTACATTTAGGCTTAGTACTAAGCGTTGAAAAACATGCTACACGAATCACCACTGATTCAAAAGAAAGCGCAAGGAAGAGTATGCCTAATTACTTAATTGTGGGTTGTGTGTATATATATAAAGATTTTTTTCTTTTCTTCACTTTGTTATATATATAAAACTAGATAATGTAAAGCGAAGCTGCATATGATGGCGAAAGGGAAAGATATGATCGGAAATGTTTCTTTGTTTTTTTCCTTTTACTATTGCACAAATAGATTGTATATATGGGTGTATGTTTTTTGTAGGTTGGGTGAGGTTGGAGGGGGTTGATTAAGAAGGTCGTAACTGCATGTAAAAGAGAACCAGATTACTTGTGCTTGACAACAGAAATGTTGTCGAGGGCAGCTCTCTCAAAAGCGGCCTTCTCGGCCTCGAGAAGGTAGGGGATGAGGTAAGGCTTGTCCTCCTCAGCGGTCATGGCCTGGTCCTTGGGCAGGATCTTGGCAGTAAGCGAAAGCTGCGAGGCCTGGAGCAGTCTGTAAACACGGTCGTAAGACTCCCGCTCGTCGAGTCTGCGAAGGGCAGTCTGGGCAATGTCGTTCTCCTCCTCAATCAAGTCATCAAACCTAGAATTAAAAAAAAAGGACCGAGTTAGTAATGACATCTAAGCAATGATGAAAAAAAAATCAAAAAATAAAATCGTAGGGTGCGGTATTGAGTAGCACATACTTGAGGCCCAGGTTACGGTAGCCACTGAGGTTGACAAACAGCTTGGAAGCGGGAACAAAGATCTTGCTCAAAAAGGGGGAGCTGAGGATGTACTCCGAGCACTTGACGATAGAGGTGACTGAAGCAGGCATTGTGATGACGTGTGGGCTGAGGTAGTCGTCGGATGGGGATAGAGATGGGTTGTGTATAAAAGATAAAAAGAGAGAGAAGGGGAGAGAGAGGAAGAAAAAATGAAAGAAAAAATTCTGGTCTTTTTTTTTCTGTTGAAAATTGACGATTTGTGATTGGCAGAGGTGTCCTGTAGCTTTTTTGTATGGATACTGAATTAAGCACGTGATACGATTTGTCTCTGGTATCACATGGGTATCACGTGATTTTTAATTGCTTTCTCCCAGTGAAAAAAAAAAAAAAAAAAAAAAACTTTTTTCACCAATACCTTTTATACCAAAAAAATATCACTATACTTCTAAACTAAAAACACAATATATTCCTACAATAATAATATTTTAT
>Ga0160505_101228_pt1 | contig 12500 bp, 7 predicted proteins | sample DIDeMG_FD_108225 | JGI IMG/M metagenome (GOLD analysis project Ga0160505, IMG submission 108225) | Enriched chicken feces microbial communities from UW Madison campus, WI, USA - DID2874_E49_Stillage MG | ecosystem: Host-associated > Birds > Digestive system > Large intestine > Fecal ... | reverse complement strand
CTAATTATAAATAAAAAAATTTAAATAAATAAACTCAGAATTTAACAAGACACCAGATTTTGTATTTAAGGCCGCACCAGCTTAAGGGTAAAAAAAAAAAAAAAAAAAAGTAACTTACTGCTTGGAAAATACGACTAAAAGCGCTTCTAGATAGCCAATAGCAGTTGATCACCATTTGCTAACCATTTGACTGGCCAACAAAAGTGTGAAAAAAAAAACACCCAGAGCTAGCCATCTCATCCAAAGCCCAATGACCTAAGAGGATTACCGACCAGAGACATTTTAAATGTCATCGGTGGCATTCCCTCTTAGAACTCAAGCTGAGAACACAGTTTGACTAACTGGTGGTGATTTAGAAATGATTAAAAGGAGAAATAAAAGGAAAGCAAAAAAAACAAACTAAAAAAAAAATTTCAGCGGGAAAATTTTCTACGTTTTATAGTTTGGCGCTTTGGCCCTTTTTTTTTTTCCAACTTTTATTTGAGGTTTTTCACAAACAAAATTAGCCCTAACTTACGATTAGGGCTAGGCAACCGTCACCAAGCCAGCCTTACAAAAAATTTCATTTGCCTAGAGGGAATGGCAGACTTGTACGTTCCAAATGGTCCTTTGATTGTAAGTCTACAATCACTGTTTGTGCGACTTGAAGAGCATCTTTGCTTCAAGCCTTTTATCACCTTATCAAAAATTATAAACTGGTCGTAAACTGTGAAATTTATTTTTCTTGCAATATACATGAATACGTAGAGATTACCATCAGTTGTCTAGACAGCCTGGTAATGTCTAACGCTGTCTGAGTCGCTCTGGCTGTCACATTCACTATCACTCTCATCCTCACCCATGCCGTTGTAGATCCAAAATTGAGTAAAGATAATACCATCGAGAATGAGCGTGCCAACGCTACCCGCGAGCCACGACGCATTGACCAAAAGGTAGCGCGGGGAAACGTCAAGCGCAAGGATTGAAATAACATAAGTGAGGTTACCCAAGCAAGCAAACAGGAAAAACAAGAAGCTGATGCCATCGCATGACTTTCGTTCAAAGTTGAGAAGAATCTGGGGGAGTCGTGATCCCAAATAAAGCACAGCGCAAAGATAACCGAAAATCTGGCCAAGTAGATCGACGCGCAGATCCTCGTCGTTGCGGTCGTTGTCACCATCATTTTTGGAGTCGGCTGAAAAGTACCAGCCTAAAAAGCCAGTCAAAAAGACACCAAACACAATTAAAAGGTTGAAGACAATCGACCGGAGCTTGCTGACCTTCTTTGACTTCTTTCTAGTCACAGCAGCGGGACCGCTGCTGCTACTGCCGCTGACAAGAAGTGGCTGGGTTTCAGTAAGAATCTCTTCCTCTCCGTCATCACGCTCCAAATCAGACTCGTCAAGCAGCGGGTTGGCGGGGGAAAGATGCTTTGGGTCGATGGTCGTGGCGCCAGCGCCCGCGGGCTTACGGTCGTAGATGAGACACTGCACAAGCAGCACAATGTCGGCTAGTGTGTAGTAGATGGCCAGAGTAATCATTGTAGGCAGGACACCCTGGAGAATTGACCCAATGACATTAAAGATGTCGCCAGCAAGCCACAGTACCACAAAAGTAAATGAGAGGCCATCGGAGCTCTGTCTGCGGAACTGTATTAAAAGAGAAAAACATATTAGCATAGTCTCCAATGCAGGAAGCAATCTCCCCCATCACATAATGACAGCATAATTAAGAAATTGACGGTGCTAAAAACCAGCACCAAGGCGCAACCTTGAACTTACATTTTCATAAAGCTGCGGCGTAAAAACAATAATCCAACACGCGATTGATATTGAGCTTGGGAACAATGTTAGCAAATATTTCTGAAATAAAAGTTTATGCGTGTCGAATTGCAACTAAATCTAAAATATGGGATTGGGAACTCACCCAGTAATGCCACTGACGGCCTTGGAATCAAGTAGAAATGGCGGAGGTGGGGACAAAACCATGTCTAATAATATATGTATTTCCGAATGTAAGGGCGATGAACAATCTGTAAATATAATCTAACCGAGATGGAGTGATGAGCAACGAAGGTAGCGGTTTCTGTATATGTTTCTAGTCGTTGCAGCAATCCTAAAAGTCGGTTAGCTATTCTTTTTATTCCAACTGGATTTCGAATATTAGTGAAAACTCGAAAAATGGTAATAGAATAAAATAAAATAAAACGGTAGAGATGAACCAGCTTTGAATGTTTGAAAAAAAAAAAATGTCAAGTGCTCATCATGGGACCAAAGCCGTCTTTCGTTGCCAAAAGGACATGCAAAAAGGTTAGGGCAGTTATGCATGGAAAAGAGTCACTGAGCTGTGGGTCACGTGGAGAACTATTGTACATATGCCCCTAATAATTTGATGTTCAAGTAATATGTTTCATTTATTTATTTACGGTACCAGAGTCTAAAGATGCTGATTTTTTCTTCGAGTTTGAAGGTTGGAAGTAACAGATAAATAAATATATATATTTATTTTATTGCACAACCGTTTTTGCAAATATTAAATAAAGCATACAATAAGGAAATCGTTTTGTGCAGAACAGCGTAAATGATTTGCAAAGCAGCATGCCCGACGCAGGCAATACATAATAAAATTATGTAGTGTCAAATTCGCTACAAATAGAGAGTCCCATTGGGATACATAGTATGGTGCACGTTACATGTTGCTTCGTGAGGTGTATGGCAATTAGATATGAAATACCAGGTGAACTCTGCCAATACTACTCCACCACCCAAAGGGGGCTGTATGGAGGAAAGTATCTCAATTCCCTGAAGTCTTTCATGAATACCGTTTCTCGTCACACATTTAGTAAGCTGTTTCAGGTTCGCACCGGTCATGGCGTTTTGGGAAAGTAAGTCTAAATGAAGTCTATAAACAAGCAATATGATGATTGGGAGTAGGACTTGAAACAGTTGAGCACGTTCTCAAGAGATGTTCTAGAGAAGCTTTTTGAGATTTTACTGTCAATCTCTGGTATCGATCTACTGGGTGTTATATATCGCAGGTTTCCCTCAACGCGTGGGATTACCCATGGAGAACTCGGTACCATCGAACGCTTGAACTCATAATACACATTGACACCCTCTCCAGTCTCATAGAGAAAAACGTTTCTGAAACCCAAGTCCTCTCTGTATACCATTTTGTTTTATAGTGTTGTTTGTATCTATTTGATGTAAGAACAATAAACCGTTTTTCTGCCTATCAATTATCATGTTTGAGGAAATGCAGAATACATTTTGTTAAGGTCCAGTCCAAGGGTATGCCACAAACTCAAGTTGACTTATTTAAATTCACTGACTTAACAGAGTTGATTATCAATAGTCGACTGATTTCTTGAAGGTTCAATTGCCCGCAGCTGGTACGGAAATAGTAATAATGTAAGATCTCTGATTAATTTTCTGGCTAGGCCCTCATATTAGAATGATGAGATGTGTTGGTATTTAAGTGAAGGGTCTAGAATAATGTGATAAGCAGCCCACCTTCTTCATCAGTCTTTTTTTACCGGTTAATCCATGCGACTAACCCATCGAGGAAGGGTTATTTCTGGTGCTATTTACGCTAAAAACTAATGCGATGGTTGTTTACCATGATTCCATAACAGTTGAAAATGTTATAAAGCTCATTTATCGCAAAATAAAAGCACTCGACAACGGTTTGTTTATTTTTGTTTTATTAGAAACTTTTACCTATAGTTACGGTCGCACCTTCTGCTAATACTTATAGTTATATAGACGTTCAGGGTCTGTTTTACTTTGAAACCTTGACATCTTATGTGATTCACCAATGCCCATAATAATAACAACAGTATCTAAACTGTTGGCTAGACCAAGAGACACCCACTGTGACAAGACTTTACTGCTTTCAACAACCGAGGCAAGCCCTATGCTTCATGACTATTGAACCCCCATAAATTTTGGAAAGCAAACTTTTCGAGCCTGGAAATACCCTCTTTTATTTTCACGCTCTACTACTAAAGGCTTGAACAAGGTGAAGTACTCTACAAGCTGTACAATGACATGATGAAATTCAGGGGATAGCGACAGCGTATTAGCCAACAGCACTATCGACTGACTATGAACGTTAATGGTAAAAAGCCCTGTAGTCGCAACGATATCAATATTCACTCTTTGGTTTATGCGAGCCCCTTCAAAACGACAGTGTTTCCCGTACGACCCCTGTGACCTCGAGGATAAAGTGACAGGCCATTTTGCAGTCGGTAGCCAGAGTCGTACTCCTTCTGCGTAAAGGCGGTATTGACGAATATTTGTATTAATGGGCGCATATTATACATTCAGTAGTTTTCTCATATAATGCACGCTTTTATTATGTTTATGGTCTAATCCTAAATGGGCATTTCAAGCACACTTTTCCCAAAGGAGACTTGGAGACCCACGAAAGTTTCCTTAAAAAAATTATTTTTTTCAATTTTTCAATATTTGATTATTGTTACCATTAATGTCTGCTGCTCGTTTATTTTTTATAAGACATCTAGACACCTCCTGGGGGCCAGACTTATAAAAAGGTACGAATACCCACTTATTTCTTCCCTTCCTCTTTTGCTGCTTCTTTTTCTCTTCTCCACCACTTCCAGCGCCATTCCGCTTCTCTACGTTGGATCCACGCTGCTGCTTTCCACCCTCTCCATCCGTACCATCAGCACGCATAGAGCCCTATACTTTATCAAGAATATCCTCCTCGACAGGGTCGAAAAAGTAACCTGATTTTCATTGAAATCGCACCCCCATACAGATATATATAGTTATCATCATCCACAATGTCCATCTCAACTGCCCCCATCACCCCTGACACCTCAAAGGGCACATCAACTGACACATTCATGTCTCTCGACCAATACCCTGACCTTAACGTCTCTTTTTCCTCATGGGAAATTGCTGAGATTAGACAGAGTTGGGCCTCTATGCGCGACGACCAGCTCGAGGTCTCCCAGGAGAAGGCTAATGTTGGTACTGCATCTGCCTTTTTCTGCCAGCAGTTCTACGAAAACCTGCTCGGTGAATACCCTGAACTTTCTGTTCTTTTCCCCTCCATCAAGTCCCAGGCCTCGTCCATGGCTGGTATTCTGGCCCTCGTTATCTCCCAACTTGACAACCTCCCCAGAGTTCGTGAGGTTCTTATCTCGCTTGGAAAGAGACACTCTAGAATTATTGGTGTCGAAGTGACGCATTACGAGCTCGTCGGTAATGCCCTTCTGAGAACCCTGTCGGACAGAATCCAGGATGAGTTCACCCCCGAGCTCGAGAACGCTTGGATCAAGTTCTTCACCTACATCACCAACCTCATGCTCCAGGCCGGTGAGGATCCCCCATTGCCCGCCCAGACCCTCTACCCCGTGCTCACCCCGGTTTCTTCCAACAACTCTTCCATTTCTCCTGCAGCTCGCCGTGCTCTTAAGCCACGTGTTTCTGACTCGGTTGACACTCAGAAGCCGCTCCCCGCGACCACCAACATTTCTGCGCCAACCTCTGCCAATGCCGCTAATGTCACTCAAAACACTGCGTCTGGTAACAGTAATATTATTTCCAGCAATTATGCTAACACTGTAACCTCGGGTCCGCAAACCTACACTTCTAACTCGGGCTACAGCCCATCCACCTCGCACTTCAAGACCGCCAATACGCCAGGTGCGAAGCAGAAGAAGAGACGTGGTGGCAAGGGCCAGGAATGCTCCATCATGTAACGTTATAATTACTAGTTTTTTGTTAATATTTAAGGGTTTATGAATAAAATGTTTGATTTGAATGATAAACATCTATTGTACTTTTCTATTGTTACGATTAAAAATTTCCATTTACCGTAGTTACATGTACTCCCAATGTTGTATTATCGCTCGTTGTTATATAAATTAAGTATCATGTCCTATTTCCTAACCCTTATGTTTTGTCAACTCCCACAAATATTCTTTCGGGAAAAAAATTTGCTTCTTACGCACTAACGACGAAACCATGATTAGACACGGAAAGCCGTTACGAAGCCTTATCCTAAACTGCCGCGCTGCCAGTGCGGCGAGATCAATATATATACCTCCGCGAACATCATCGCGTGCAGCCACCGTTGAGGCGCCATCTGAAGCGGCGCTTGCGCAATTTGAGGCCATCGCAAAGGCCCAAGAACAGGCCCCGCAGCAACGTCCTGTGGGCCGCCCACGCGGTGGTCGCCACCGCCGCACTATCGCGCCCGCGCGCGCAGCGCAGGCTGAACTCAACAAAAAACTAGTACAAGTCGAGCAGCTCACCAAGTCACTGGAACAGGAGGTGCGTCTTCGTGAGGATCAGGCCCTCCAGAATGAAAAGCTGGCGCAGCTAGAGCGGGAGAAGCAGATTGGCGAGGAAGATATTGATGCAGTATTGGGCGTGATAGACGAGCCCCGTCGTTCTGTTGCTGCTATCGGTGATGGCAGCACTGATGTTGCCCAGCTAAAAACGTCTCTTTTTGAGTCCTCTGTGTCGACGGATCTGCCGGCAGCGATCGCCGACCGCCTCAGCCCGGCAGCGCTGACAATGTACACGGCAGACGAGCGCCGCCAAGACTGGAAAGCACTTGTTGCAAACCTGCAGGAGCATTCTTACGGACTAGCTGGTGTCAGTAGCAGCGACTTTTCGTATTTTCTCAAAGCGGTGCCGCTTTCGCAGCGCGCGGACGTGCTGCCCGTGCTACACGAGATGGCCAGCGACGCGGAAATCAAGCTCAACAAGCGTGCTTTTGATCTTACAATGGCGGCATATGCACACAGAGGCGACGTACGCACGGTTACTGCATTTATGGACCAGATGCGTGCGGACGGGATCCAGCCCGATGCGTACACCTATGGGCACCTGCTCAAGGCTCATGGTAAGCGCCGTGATCTGGCGGCGTCGGTGACCGTACTCAAGCAGATGCAAATTGAAGGGGTGCCACCGTCGTTACCACTTTACACAACACTCATGCACACATGTATCAAGGTCCAGGACTACGCGCAGGCATTTGAGGTGTTTGATATGATGAAATTTCTCGGCACAAGCACGAACCCAGACCGTGCCGTCTATAGTTCGGTCATCTATGCTGCGGCAAAAACATACAACATTGAGCGGGCTCTTGACCTTTACCGTGAAATGTGTGATCGCGGCATAGAGCCCGACGTTGACACCTACGCTAACTTGATTTACACCTGTGCGCGGGCCAAGAAGACCCATGTGCGTGCATGGGAGCTACTCGTCGAAATGCGCGAGCGGGGACTCGAGCCCAATCGCAACATTCTCAATCAAATGCTCTATCTCTGCGGTGCCACCGGTGAGCTAAGTTTTGCACGCGCCATTTTCAGGCAATTATGCACATCGCGCGACACTTACCCCGACGCATTCTCACTCACCTGCTTGCTTACCACCTATGCCAACTATAACCCGGGAGTGTTTTCGCCAGTGCTGGCGACAGCTGTGGGGCCCAAACTGCGTGCTGCATTTTTCTTCAACATGGATAGTCATACCGACGCTCCAGCCGAGATGATCCCACCTTTCCTGCCGCAGCCAATGCTACTAAACAAGCTGCAGGTACTAGCTGAGTCCCGCGCCCTGTTCAAGTTTTTCAAGGATATGAAATACAGTGATAGTGACAGCAAATTTGACCTAATCAATGACCGCACCGTCTATGCGTACCTTACAGTACCTGACAAACTGACCAACGAAGAAGAGTTTATGTTCCGATGGCGCGCGGAGACATGCGTGGCACGCGTCGATGCTGCTGACCAACGCACCCCGCGCACGCACCATTTGTATACGCTGGCAATCTCGAGTTTTGCCCGCAACCAGTGGAGCTATGAGGCTGCGCGCGGACTCTGGGTTTCTCGTGGCGAGTGGCGGCGGCACGCAACCGGCACGTACCGCTTGCACATGACACCCGAACAGCGGAGAAACTCAGATTTCTTGTTTGCCCGCGGTATGGTTGCATATCTTGCGCGCACAGAGCGGGTCCAGGATGCCCTTGATGTCGTCGTTTCCTCAGCAGGCCAGTTTGCCTGGCGTGCATCGCATGTACAGCCGCTCATGGAGGCGGCGCAAGCAATTGAAGATAAGGAGACCCTGCGCCAACTCCGGGGCATTGTTGCTAAAACGCACCGAAGAAGCTAGCCTCGGTAACTGTGCACCTCCGGCGGCTCTGTAAATAGATAAACATGTATATATAATTAGATTGTTGTTGTTTTTTCCCTTATTATATCAAGCTTTCCCTGTGACTGGCTACAGTTGTTGCTGTTTTCCAGTCTAGCTCATGGCGTAGTAACTAAACAAATATGGTAACGCAAAACTCCAGATTATTGATCATCTTTTGACATACACAAAGGGATTCTACGACCAACCTTTTCTTTTTTTTTTCTTTTGTGCCATTTTAGGATAGCAATGATCTTGCTGCTCTGAGTTTAGTCCGTGGTCAGAGCCCTGATTATGATTGACTCTAAGATCCTTTGGGTAAGTTGGTGATGAAGATGATGGTGGTAGTTAGTATGTTAGTCGAGCTAGACTTATAATATTTCGCTATTGTCTTCCCCTAGTCCAGGTATATTCCTTTTGCCAATGGCAGTTGGAATCTTGGAACGTCGGTTCATACCACATTTAGGACTCATAAACAAAAAAACAGACCTACTTGAAATTACGGGGTTTCTCCTGCATCAGGCAACCGAGTATGCAACGCCGTTTCTAGTCCTAGAAAACAAGCAAACTCGGGCCATGTTCGAGATTTGGTGCTAAAGCAGTGTCGCTGGTAGCCAGGCCGATACCAGAGCATCGGTGGTTATCAAGACCTCCGCTGCTGGTAATACCTCCTGTTGTGCCTGCTTTCTGTTGCTGTTACTCTTGTTCGTAAGGGCCCCCGTAACTTCCATTCTCGTCAGATCGCAGGCTGGCTTCATTGTAGCCTCACATCCTTTGTGTGCGGCCTTTTTTTTTATAGTTCGGCTGAAATTTGCGACTTGGACTTTTGTATATATTTACGTATACATACCTATATACAATATATTTATATATAAACAACCATTTGGGAACCCAAACAACAGCTATCATCCGCCATATTCCAACTTGAAGTAACCAACCTACCCACTTACCATCTCAATCACCAGGCACCCCCTATCAACAGAAAAAGGATCGCCAGTCGCCATTGCAGCAGCAGCAACTCGTCACCTTCGTTTGTTTCCACCTTGTCGGCCCTTTACTGACAGGAGCAACCACTTTCTTTTCACTGCCTAGTAACAGCAACAGCATTACGAGGACATAATCGCATTTCTATTTTTATTTTATTTTTATTTTATTTTTTTTTATTTTTTTTTATTTTTTTTATTTTTTTTTCACACCTATAGCATCATTGCAGATATGACCGCTTCAAGTCTACTATCAGGTAAGTACTAGTCCTCGTTTGATGTTTTTGTCTAAATGATACCCTCCAGGCGCTGCTCCGGCGGCGACTCGATGGCCAGAGTCATAATGACGGGTTTTCTCTTTTTTTTTTTTTCTTGCTCAGTTTCAAACTGGAAGATGGCTGGTAATCACCATACGGTTGGGCACCGTTATCTAAGGGCTTGAAACAGAGAGCCATTGACAATTAGAAAAGAATTGTCTGAGTATCGGCATGGTAGTACTCTTGACCGTTCAGCGTCTGGTTTACATCCATGATATAAGAATTTTTCATTGCTAACGCGTTTTTTTTGGTTTCAGTCGGATGTTCGCCCGCATCCGCATTCCTGGCCTGGCGGCTACAACAGCAGCGTGAGGAGGAGCTGGCCATATCAGTTATCTGGACCGATCAGCCGGGCCTCTCAGCTGCCGTGACTCCCAATTCCGAACCAAAACTACCTACATCAGCAACTACTACGCCTGTTTCAGCATCATATATAATTAAGTCTGCAAAGTTTAGTGGCAGCCCGGATAATAGCAGCGTTTTTACTCCCACTGTTACATATTATAATCCGGCACAGCCGGCCCCGTTTGCGGCGCCCTTTGACTATGTATTAATTTCGCAGGCCTCGCTCAAGACCTTGGCCGCGACACCTCGCGCACTGTTAGCAGCCGGCGCCGTGCAACCGGGCCATACGCTCATTCTCGTTGATGCCGCGTATTCGGTGGGTCTGCATGACCTGTTGGCGCGGCGGTTCCCTGACAACCCCGTCTGTGCAATTGCTACAGCAGCCAATGTGCGTCTGGCTCCGCCTGCTTGCGCACCAGTATTGGCAGGACAGAAAGAAGACACTCTTGTAGCAACACCCTCCCTCTCTTCGTCACCGCTCTTGCTTTTACACACGGGTGATGAGACAACTACAACGCTTTCACCGCTGTCACAGCGCTTTGCTGGAAATCCCGGTTTTTCCCAAAGCCAAGGTGCGCTTGTACGAGCACTGAATGCGGCCGGTGTCGCGGCCAGCGTGGTTGCAGACTATGATCAGAAGCAATGGCATGCGGCGCTGCCTTTTGTCGCGCTACAACCACTTTCTGTGCTCCTCGAAGCCACAACACCGACAGAGTTATTGAACGATGTCCTGGCTAAGCCGCTCTACACAGGGATTGCAGCTGAAATGGCCGCAATCGCACGCCGCCATGCTGGTGTCAATTTGCCTCAGGATTACCTGGCAAATGCGCTGGCCCAGTTTTCTGCGGAAAACCCGTCGTCGCCACCATCGCAGCAGCAATCGGCGCTCAACCAAAAAGCAGTTTTCACCATAAGCACATCTTCGTCTTCGTCTTCTTCATCGTCGCTGACCTATGCGGGGACAAACATGAATCCGACTCATGCGGAAGCCCCGGTGCTCTTTTACAACTTTTTCCACGGATTACCCGTACCTGCAGACACATTGCTTCTGCAGCTGATTCTCTTGGCTGACGAGCACGGTATACGTACACCGTATATTGAGTCTACATTTGCGTACCTATCACGTTTTCTTGTGTGCAACGCTGGCCATTCGGCGGTTCTGGGCCGTGTTGCCCTGATGAAACAGTCGGTCGAGGCAGACCCTAGCCTTGGAGTAATGCCGCTGTCAAACTCAGTGACAGCCGCAGTGCCAGACAGTAAAAGCATCAATCTAGCGTTGGACGTGGAGCGCCGCGAGTTGGAGAAGCGCCGCAGAGAACTGGATGAACGTGAAAACACACTTGCGCTGAGAGAGCAAAAGCTGAATCAAATGTCGGTCACGCTTAAAAAGCAGCAACATCAACACTATCAACAGGCTCAGCAGCAGCAACAGCAGCAGCAACAACAGCAGCAACAACAGCAGCAACAACAGCAGCAACAACAGCAGCAACCGCAACAGCAACAACCACCGTTACTACCACAGGCACAAATGGCCCAATCGCGAAGCAACAGCTTTAGTCGACAGCGCCCCACATCCATGACGCAGTTCATGGCTGCTGGTGGGCCAATTATGGAAAGTCCCGCCGAACAACAGATCGATATGATGTACATGACAAACCGGCGCAATCGGCGTTCAATCTCTTCGGCCAGTTTGAGCGGCGCTTCTAGCCGCACGCGGTTGTCCTCGTCAGCCGCGTCACTTGCGGCTTTAAATGGCGGCAACCCCGGGCTCTCATCTTATGCTCTGGGCCCCCCACCAAAGACTCTTTCGGACCGCGAGCGTATGCTTAGCGAGGCTGAGTCCATCACGAGCCCGCACGTGGCTCCATCCGCCACGTTTTCCTTTACCAATGGCGGGCCCGGTGGACCACAGACCCGCTCGCGCTACGGCATGGTGGACTCCACAGAGATCTCGCGGTCATCACGCGCCAACTCATTATCATCAACGCGCTCCGGCATAGCTGCGGGCCGTGGTAGTCAGGCGCACTCGTCCCCCGCGCTTTTCACCGAGCATTTCGGTGGACCCGCGGGAACCTATAATAACAATAGTAATGGTGCCTCCATGTCAAAACCACCTAATGGCAATTCGAATTCTGCTGCTGTTAACGGTGGTGCTGGTGGTGGCGCTGCGGGAATGTTTAGTGGGTTCTCTGGGTTCTCCCAGTTGCCAGGGACGTCGGGCAATGCGGCGGTGCCCGGTGGGTTAAGTAGAAGAAACTCAGCCGCCGGCTACTATCCGCCGCCAGCAGGTCAGCAAGGTCAGCAAAGACGAAATAGCACTCTCCAAGCAGCCGGCGAGAAAGCTTATGAGTTTCAAAATCCTTACGCATCGCCCATGTACCAGTAATCCTTTTTTTTTTGTCGTCAATTGCTGAGGTAATGGTTCAGTTTACTTTTTTTCATCTTTTTCGTTGTTGCTTTTATTTTTACTCGCTTTCAACTCTTTCCTTCGCTTCAATCGGAACTGTAAGTGGAGAATGGGTTTTATATATATTATTATTATATTTTTTTATTATTTAGGTTTATAGTTAAATTTTTATTAAGTTGATTGTTTGGTTTCTTTTTTTTTTTTTTTTTTACCCTCCTTTTTTTTTTTTTTTTTTTTTTTTTTTTTTTTTTTTTTTTTTTTTTCTTTTTTTTTTTTTTTTTTTTTTTTTTTTTTAATT
>Ga0160505_101227_pt1 | contig 12508 bp, 19 predicted proteins | sample DIDeMG_FD_108225 | JGI IMG/M metagenome (GOLD analysis project Ga0160505, IMG submission 108225) | Enriched chicken feces microbial communities from UW Madison campus, WI, USA - DID2874_E49_Stillage MG | ecosystem: Host-associated > Birds > Digestive system > Large intestine > Fecal ... | reverse complement strand
CAAATAGCAAACTACTTACTGCAAATATTTAATCATCATTACAAGTACCAAGACATTCGAAACGTGGGAGTAAACTGTTCAAAGCTCGTTTATTCTAATACGCTACAGCTTGATCTCTTTGAAGATCCGGACGAACAAGTGAAAGACTTAAAAATCGATTATGTAGTAGATACTATACGCAAAAAATTCGGGTTTAAATCGATCGTTCATGCAAATAGCATAATGGAAGGTGGACGTGCGATCGCTCGCAGCAGCCTTGTCGGAGGGCATGCAGGCGGTATGTCTGGACTTGAAGGTGCTGAAAGTCATGGTAAAACGTACTAAGAAAACATTTACGGACTATAATCAATACAGAGACCGGCCATTTGGATTGAAGTGGGCAACGGCTTACGCCATGGATGATTTGATGAAAGGCGTTTTAGAAAATGAAGCCTGGGCAACGAAAGAAGTTGTTGGATTGGAGTTAATGAATCGTGAGGAGATCGACACCATACTTTCAGAGTCTTTCCTTTATCATAAACCTATAACGCTGCAGTTAAACACTAAAGACGAATTTGGGCGATTTTTGGATCCTGTCGAAGGACAATTTCTAGGTGAAGCATATGAAGATTATTTTGTACTCAATGAACAAGCGATCTATTGGACAGATGTCCGACACGTATCCATAAAAAAAGAAGAAAAATGGTTCAAAGTTGATTATTTCCAGGACGGAGAATCTTCTCGCAACAAACAAAAGAAAAAAGCGAGTAAAACAGAAAAAGAGATTGAGTTAATCAAAAATGAGTATTATCAGGACTTTGCAGACGACGATTGAAGATCATTGTCCATCGTTTGGTTTTGAAATCGCCTTAGAATGGCTCTGTGGAACACGATTTTCTAAAATAAACAGTAATGGAGGGAAAAAATATGTGTGGTCGATATTTCTTCGATTTATCATCATCGGAATTGAAAGACTATTATGATCAAGTAATTCCCAATGCTACCAGCAAGCAAATTCGAGTTGGATATAATGAAATTTTCCCTTCAAATTATGTTGTTACCTTAGCAGTCAATCAGAAATCAAAACTTGTTCCTGGCGTTACCAAATGGGGATTCCAAGGATTTAAAAAAGGCCAGCTCATGATCAATGCACGGGCGGAAACAGTAGAAGAAAAGAAAACTTTCTCAAAAGCCTTCAGAGAGACACGTTGCGTGTTCCCTCTTTCCGGATTCTACGAATGGGATTCCGAAAAGCGAAAACTATTGTTTACTTCAGCTGAGAGTGACGTTTTTTATCTAGGCGGCTTTTATCGTATTCATAAAACTGGTGCAGGATTTGAAACAGAATCGATCATAATGACGACCACGCCTAATGAATCGGTTTCACCTATCCATGATCGTATGCCGCTTATCATTCAGAAAGATCACATTAAGGAATGGATCACTGATTTAGATTTTGCACGAAACTATCTTACAGCTGCCATGCCTGAACTAGTTAGGTCAGAAGTAAATTAGGTAGTCTTATCCGCATAACAAAAACAGCATGCAATCATAGCATGCTGTTTTTCTTGATAGTTTTAATATTATAGTTACCTACGTTTAACTCGTTTCTAATTCTCAATTCGATTGCCTTCTTTATCACTCCAATAGAAAGCATCATCTTCTTCCACGACACTCCAGACATACTGATAAAATTCTCCAGAAAAATCTCTATCTTCTTCTGGTTCTTCCATCATTTCAAGCCATTCGTTCAAAGCGAAGACAACTTGATTTTTTATATAGTCGAAATCTTTCATTATCACATTTTGATCATTAATAAGCGTCCAATAGGCTTTCGAGTCAACGCTAAAAGGCTTATTTTCATTAAGATTTTTCAAAGCCTCTTCAACGATCAATAGATTGTCCAAAACTTCTCCAGGCGCCTTAGTTAGGGCTTTTGAAATACTCTTAATTACCATTCCGGATAACCCATCAGAACCTCGTGAACTGTTAGCAGCATTGCTAAGTGTGCTTTCAGGAACTCCAATCTGTTTATGAATGTCGTATCTGGTTTTATCATAAATAGCTAGGTATGCGTCGATGTAAGAAATGTTAAATGTTTTTTCCATTATGATTCCCTCCTTTGTTCTCTACACCTATATACTACCACATTTGGAAGTAAAATACAACCGAATATGGTAGCAAACAAAAAGAGCGGATCTTTTATAGATTCGCTCTTTTTTCATTGCTATGCTTAATTTTATCTAGGATCACTTCAAATGTTTCAAAGGTATCTATATCTAACTGACACAACCAAAGCAGATACTTCTTTTCTTTGTAACTCCAGTCAACAGTGGGGTAGGAGGATATCAGATTGTTGTATCTAGCTCTTTGTTCAGTTGAAGCTAATTGCCAGCGTTTCTCAAATATTTTTTCTTCTTCCATAGCCGATCCCCCAAAAAGAACGTTGCTTGAAAATGTAATACCTAGCAACGAATGTTAAATTCTGTAGACATAAGTATAGCACAAGAAACAGATACGAAAAAACTCAGCATGTTCAAGATCCTCCTTTATTCTACTAGCAAAACTCCTGCATTTTTTTCAAATCATAATTACCCCAAACCAGGGTTTCAGGACTAAAGAAGTGCGCGCTTTCTATATCTTTGAGTTCACTTTTCTCACCAAAAAATCCAGTCCCTTTAAGTTCTTCTAATGCCCCTGAACCACGCTCGGTATAGTAAATATTGTAAAAGATCATTGCCATTTGATTTTCATTCATATTTGCTCTCAGAAAACCAATATAGTTTTTCTTGATCTGTTTGTCATCTACATTTTCATTTAAATACTTAATTATCCTATGAAATATTCTAAAGTATGATCCTACTTGCTTTCGATATGGTTCTTGAGCATTTTCGACTGCATTCTTTTTTCTTGCACTTTCAAGTTCTTTACTAGGATTTTGCTTCGTGTATTCATAGATAATGTCATATTTTTCTGTAATGAATTTTTTACACTTAGCATCTAGTAGTTCGTTATTATGAATAACTTGATACAAATAAGTTAGTATTTTCCCAACTCCTGATACTTCACTTCCTTTGGGAATTATTTCAATGAAAGCCTCATCTTCAATGGCTTTTTGTAGTTCTCGAATACGATTAATCCGTCTCAATTCAGTAAATGTATCTTCGAAGTCCATATTAGAATTATCATCAGGTTTTATGAATCCCCAATCATTTTTTCTCATAGGTTCTAAAAACTTGCGTTCTTCCTCTGTTAAAATAAGCATCTTTTCGTTAACGTATTTTTCAGAAGCCTTTAATGCCTTATCAAGTTCAAATAATAGTTCTGATTTCTTCTCATAAAACGCTCTAATCCCTTGTTTCTTATAAGCAAAATCAGAATTGTCTTTAATTTTATTCAACATATCTTCAAATATATCTTTCTTGGAATCGTGTTCTGAAACTAGATAATTTTGCTGATCTATAAACATATTTAGCAAGTTAAAGAAAGTGTTGTCGGTCCTTTCTTCCTTAGCTCTTTCTCGATCTTTAATAAGTTGAAATTGAAATACTCCAAAAGCACCGATTACACCAATTATTGATCCGACATAGCTGCCCCAGAAACCAAGCCAATCATCATCAGTTGATTTATTTGTGGTATCCCAATGAATTAGAAACCTTATGATTAAAGGAACAACGATAAAAACCGTAATAAAAAGAATAACAAACTGTAGAATTTTTTTGTTTTGCTCATAAAAGTTCATTATCTTCTTTTTATTTATTTTCATAAAAATCTCCCTTTGCTAATCTTTTTAGAATCATGGATAGACCTAATCTTATCTGTGCATTGATTCTTGTATGTAATTATACTATAATAGTAGCATTTTACATTATTTATAATGATTAGAATGAAACTATTTTACCAATCTATCTGATTACAACAAGCTTCTAAAAAAGAAAATAGTACTTTAGTTATAAAATCCTTTAAAATAATTATCATCTGGTTTTTCCATTTTATTTGCTCTTTAATCCAAAGAAAACATGCTTTATTAATCAACTACTATTCTATTTTTTCCTATTAACCTTCAAATATCCCCAATTTAGTAGTATTCAAATAGGGCTCTTTATAAACTAATTTTATGGTATAATAGAGATAGTTAGAAATAGCTTAAGCTTCTTTGGATTACTTCTATAGCACCGTGCATCATGCGTGGAATATGAAGAGGGAGCTGATAATATGATAAAAGAAATTGTTTTTATCAATTTATATTTTCCTTCTAAAGGAGAATACAATGAACACTAAATATGTGGCATGGTTGGAGAACGTAATTCCCTTCATAGGTTTTTTAAGGGATTTCATTGCGTTGCCAATGGCCAACATGTTGATTGCAACACTTTGCATTGTGACTATTTTATTAGTAGGCACATTTTGTTGGACTGTAATCAACAAAAAAAACTCATTCGACTAAGAATGAGTTCTCAATAACCGACAGTTAAACTAAGGTTTTGCCGCCACCGTTTAACATGTCTTTGTAATCGGTTAGAAGCTAAGCTAACCTCTAACTTATGACTACGATACGACAATATCGTAGTCTTTTTCTAATTTCTACTTTACACTTCTATATTAACATTTAAGTGACTATTTGTAAACTAAATGCCGAAAGGAGTGGTTTATCAATAAATGTCATATATTCTTTTTTACGTTTTATAACATACTTTTACTCTTATCTCTAGTAACGCCACATTTCATTCTATATCTTCTAAATGTTCTTCGGTTAATTCCAGTCTGTTCCTCTACCTCTCTATCTGTTGCCCCCTCTAGAAATAATTTAAACGCTAATTGCAAGCGTGGATCATTTTCTCTATATTTTGGCTTTCCACCCTTGTACTTACCTTTTGCTTTAGCAAGAACAATTCCTTGTTGTTGCGTCTCACGAATATATCGACGTTCTTCTTCAGCCTGGTACTTGTACAGTTCGATAATTAAGTTATTAAGTAATCGACGCAAATTATCATCTGTGATACCTGTTAACGCTGGTAAATTCAAAACTTCCAGTGTAGCTTTCTTCAACTGAATTAAATTCATCGTTTCTGTTAGCTCTTTATTATTTCGCCCAAGTCGTTTTAACTCTGTCACAACGACAATATCACCTTCACGTATGAATTTCATCATTTCTTGAAAACCTTCACGATGGGTATCTTTCCCACTTGCTTTATCACTAAAAATTTTTTCACACTCTGATAACAATTCTAACTGTCGATCTAAGTTTTGATCTATGCTGCTTACTCGAGCATAACCAATTTTAGCCATAGTAAAACTCCTTTAAAATTTACAAATCCGGATCTTTTTTAAAATCCTGTTGCCCAACTCTGTTGACCTCTTAGAAATTAAAGTATATCACGAATATACGAAAAGACCAATAGGGTATACCCTGCTGTCCTCTAAATAGAGATACTTTATGACCTAATTAATTGAGCTGCTCAAGAAGCTATGAAATGAGGAATCAAAAAGAGGTCAAAAACTGTTAAGTTTCTGACCCTTTTATCGTTCCCTGAATAGTTTTCTAAATATGAAAAACTCAACTATTTTTATTTATCATATTTTTCCTTTCATTTATAAGATTAGAAAAATATTCCGTTTGTTGTTTGGTCATCAAAGAGCTTATTGCGTGATTAACTAATTTTTCTACAGCCGTTTCTCCGTATTCGCCTTTTATAAAATCTATAAAAGGGATACTCGGCCTGTAAGCCCGTGCTAATACGGTCTGCGAATATTTAATCTCTCCTACTTCCAAATATCCTTTATCGAATAAACTTCGTATCACAACAGCGGCTGTATTCTTGTTCAATTCAGGCATTTTTTCTAATATCTCATGTTTAGTTAACGATTGATTGACATCATAAAGACTATAAAGAATTTGATATTCTGATTTACTCAATCCTAGCATAATAGTCCACCTTATCTTTTTAAGATTATTCTCTATTTGTAAAATATATAAATAACCGCCAGTAAAAATACGTATATGATAGTATCTAATATAATCCATTGTTTCCTGCCCATAGTTGCTTTTGTAGAAAAGAAAAAACTTATACCATATAGGATTAAAAACAACGCTGATAATGAGTAACCATCCAACCACTCAGTTAAGGTTATATCTATCAGGATTAAAACTAGAGGTACCATATATAACCATGCATACCACTTTCTCAAATGGTATGGCAGCTTATTAAAATTTGAAGCCATTCATATATCTCCTTTTGAATAATATTCAAGTCTAATATATAATACATCTTATGAAAGTAAAAATAAAGCTTCGCATTTTTTTATTACTGCAATCGGCAGAATAAGAATTTATTACTGACAAAAACTGTTCTTCACTAACACTTCTAGATCATCCTAGCAAATCATATCCATAATATTGAAGTGTAGGCTTCTTAAATAAGTTATCTTCTACGGTTTGATTTTCTTTTTTCCTTACACAGTTATTTATAATGTACCGGACGATAAAATAGTCCAAAAAATAAATTTAGTTATATTTATGTATATAATATTTTTTTGAATAGTTGTTAATTAGAAAGTATTGAGGTATATAATGAAAAAAATTATCATTTCAACATTATTAGCTATGTCTTTCATCTTTTCTGGTTGCTCTGTCTTAGATGGGAATGAGTTTCCATCAGTCACAAATAGCTCGTTCACTATTGTGATTAACGATACATATGACATTGTACAGACATCTGCTACAACGAGCGATTTTGTTAAAAATAGAAAAATCCATCAGATGGAAGTAATCGTAGATGAAGTTGATAAATTAAATTGGAACGAAAAATATGTTGTTCTTCAAGATTATGATGGCGAATACTATATATATGATATGGATACTGAAGAGTTATCAACATTTTCAAATTATCAAGATTTTAAAGATCTACAAGATAAATTATCCTTTCATTTGGATCTTAAAGAAAAGAATGATTTTGATAGAGTCGAGTAGTTCTTAAAAATATACAAAAAAGAAAAGGGTGTTTATATGTTTAAAAAAGTGTTAGGAACAATTACTATTATGGGAGGTATGTTGGTATTTTTCTCAAATCCAGTAACAACTTTTGCCGACAATCTGGCAGATGAGATCGCTAAAGGTAATCCTCAAGTTTCAGAACCGATTATCTCAAATAGCTCAAATTTAGAAATCACTCCTGAAACACAGAGTTTGATTGATAATTATGTTGCTGAATCTTCTGATAATCAAGATACAATTAACGAAATCATTGAAAACTGTAAACAAAGTGGCATAATTAGTTCTCAAGAAATGAATAAGGCGATATCAGATTTCATTTTATCTGCGACAATTGATCCTACGCAGCTTGAAGAAGCTCTTGTTTCAGCAAATGAACTAGTCAATACATCTGATAGTAGAGTATCAACTAACCGGGCAGCTGTTGATCCTATCAAACTTGCTAGGTCCGGCTGGGCAGCAGGGATTGCGATTGTTAGAAACGAAGGCTATCCTAATACTGCTATGTATATGAAATATGCAGAAGTCCCTAGTTTCTTATCTCCCTCACCTGCAAAACATGTATCTAACGGAAATGCTTGGGCTAAAAACGTTGTATCTGGTAATGATATTTTAGGGAGCTTTTACTCAGAATACAAAGCTTGGGTGCGTGGAACAAGCAAGACAAAAACAATAAAAGGAACTTTTGCTTTTACAAGTGGCGACAAGTACTATGCATTACACAATGTTAAGTATTCATATTCTTTTGTGAGACAGTCAAACGGATCGGTTAAAACAACTGGTGTAGTAACAGACGTTTATGATTTTGCTCCTTCTAATTACGAAAGTATTAAAGTAGGCTTTGCTAACAATTATGCTTACGCAATGCAATCATTAGGACTAATCAAACCTTTTAACATCGAAATCAAACACTCATTTTAAATTGAATAAGCAAAAAAACAGACCATTGCATGGGTCTGTTTTTTTGATATCATGATTAATTTAATAGAATTGTAGTCTCATATCAATCGCATTCTTGGCCAGCTGATAACCAGATTCATCAACACCAGAAAATACTTCTAATGGCGAAATATTATACCTCTTGCCGTTTTCGAATTCATAGAAATCTTGATTTGTAAACAAGTTATAAGCCAAAGCAACCAGTCGTTGCTCCCCACCGGATAAAGTGCCATCAAACCATAGGTCGCTATTGATTTCTTTTTGGACAAAATTAACCATCGAGCGACGTTGGTTAAATAATCTTTCATCACCAGTGAAGATAAAAACCAAGCTACGCCAATAAGGATCTCGAAGATCTGTAAAACCCAATTCTTCCATCATGTAATTAAACCTGCCAATGTGTTCCTTGTTTAGAAATAATTCCTCCATTATTGTTCCTCCTCTAATCGGTTTTGACCGTTCCTTCAGTGATTATTCGAACGTCACTTTTGCAATCTCAAAATCAAAATACGTTCCAGATACCCAGTCTACATGACCGCTATCTGTAAAAGTTTTGCGGATCACATCCTCTTCATCTTTTAGCTCAAGTATGGCATCAAGGATTGCCTTTGCTTCGTTCTCCTTAAAAATACCTAACTCTTCTTTTCTTTGCGTAAATTGCAAATTCTCAACCGTCGCATCGTTACTCAAAAAGCCCATCAGTTCCTTAGAAAAATGGTTGAAAACGATCACTGTCCAGACCTTTTCTCTACTAGCTTCAAGAGAAATTAGTTTACCACCTACATCATTCTTCATTTGGTTTGACCAGGATAAATTGATCTCTTCCATCGACCTTCTGATACTCCCGTTGACACGCTTTACATAAATAATGACCATTAGGATAAAGAAAGTCCCCTTTTCTTACATAAACTCGTTTTGCTAACTCACCGCAATCACATTTGATCCAGCTAGGCGGCCAGTATAAGCGTCGATTGTAGGGCGTTATTGGTACTTTCCATTGCCCACCGTAACATTGTCTTTCTTCAGCCATCTTTATAAGTCCCCTTTCAACATACGATTAAGCACCTAATCGATCCTTATCCTTAAAACGGACACCTTCTGCATAACCGGAGTAAAATGCTTCCCGATCCCTCACGGTGTGAGAGGTATCTTTACCAGGTACCAGTCCAATTTTTTCGACTTCAGCCTGAACCACTTCAGGTACTTGCAAAGCCAATTCATAGCCGTTTGTCAGCACTTGTTTTCGAAATGTTTGCGACAAACCTTTCAAGTATCCTTCCAAATAGTCTTGTTTTAACTGCCATTTCCGTTTGTATTTTCGTCTGATACCAGGCAACTGAAGAAACTGCCTTGCACAATAGCTGGCACTGCCACGAGCATACTCAAACGTGATTTGAGCAATTTGTACATCGGACACGATCCCAACAAAGTGAAGTTCAATCGGTTTTCCGGACACATAGTAATACCGGACACGAAAATTTTTAGCAATGATCCTCGCTAATCGGTAAAGCCATTTTTGTGGCCGGCCTTCATAAATCACTGTATTGATCACTGCTTCTGACTTTTGTTCTTGCTTATAATGAAAAACGTCTGATTCATCGATATTATGCTGAAGCATCAACTCTTGTGCTTTTGCCAAGGCTGACATCGACTCTTCGTCATTGGCATCATTTGCAAGAGCTAATAATTTTACGATTTTCTTTTTGGCTTTTTCATCCATTGGATCTCACCTTTTGTCTGATTTTAGTTTACCACGTATTGGATAACGGTTTCACTGATAAAAGTAATGAGTGAAAAGTGATAGCACTTCAATGAAATAGAAAATAAAGTGCGGTCACTTTCTGAGCGCAGGAATCTCAAATCCCGCTTTTTCTTGCTCAAGCAACATATCTAAAGCGATACACATTAATTTCGATTCACTTTTCTTGTACTTGGTGTTCAAGTGCTTCAGTCCCTGCTTCCTCTTTTCATTAAGCGTTACAGGAAGACGTGTATTTCCTTTTGCAATGGTCATAACTCGCTCTCCTTCATTGAAACGATCAAAGATTTAATCAAAGACGCAGCGAGCGTGTACCACACTCGCCGCAGCTTTGAACGGACTCTTTTCTACTGATTGTTTTTCATGACTTCCTTGGCTTCTTCTGTAAGGGGAAAGACTTTTGCAACAGCCATGCCACAAGGAATTGCCCCTACAGCTTCCTCACAAATGACACCAGCTGCTATCAGTACCTCTTCAATGCCCGTATTTTCAGACCACCCTTTGATTGCGACGAAATCTTGTTTGATTCCGATACTCGTGTTCACCGTGGCCGTGGCAATCAGCTCTTCTTCAGGCTGACCTCTTCTTTTCTTAACCAGTTGAATCGCTACATTGTTATTATCTTCATAGTGATCAAATATCACAGTACATTTTTTCTTATTTAAAACGGCGTTCATTATTTTTCCTCCTAGAGATAAGGAGTTACAAGATCAAGCTCTGATTATTCAGTGGTTTCTTCTTTTAATTGATCCGCAAGTTTTGTAAGCTTGGCGGCATTATCAAATCGCATTCTTTCTATAGAAGACCTTTTATGAGCAAGATCTGCAACAGTTGTTGCGGCAACTCCTGATTTTTTTTGAATTTCATACAATGATTTTCCACTTTCAAAAAGCAACCATTCTATCTTATCTTTATCTGCGTACATCTTTTTTCCTCCTGAAAGGAGTATGACAATTTAAACTTGCCACTACTCACAATTATGGTATATTTTGAGTAGTAGCATTCCCTGCACGGTTTTGTTACTTGCACTTGTTCTGACCCACTCAGAATAAGTGCTTTTTTGATTTTTCAGTAGTCATCCCTCCCTTTTTTATTCGTATACCGGATCTTCAGATAGTTATAGATCCTTTCTAAAAATCAAATATATCGGTATACCGTTGTATTTATTATACCACGGTATACCGATAATGACAATCTATTATCGTCTTTTTTTTATTTTATTCGAAAAGATCCAGCTGGGTCACATTGTTTTGAATCCGATCGATTGCTTTCGTGTAGTACTCGGCATTTGTTTCAAAACCGATAAAGTGACGTTCTGTATTTAGACAAGCAACCGCCGTCGTGCCACTTCCCATGCAGTTGTCTAATATGAGATCTCCTTTCTTAGTGTATGTTTTAACCAGGTATTCCAATAGACTCACTGGTTTTTGAGTTGGATGGAAAGTGTGCATTGATTCTTTATCAAAACGCAAAATATTGTTCGGATAACCTGTGTATTCCTGGACATACGCTTTTTCTGCTAAGGATTCTGCCTGATAAATCGACCCTTCCGTGGTGTTTCTGACTCTTATCTTAGGTTGTTGGATCCGTTGCAATCCTTGAGGATAATAGATAGCAGATCCTTTGGAAAATACAGAGATCGTTTCCACTGATCTCATCGGCTGTTTTTTCGCAAATGCAAAGCCGGTCGCCGTATTTTTCATCCAATACCAATCATACTTGTAATCCTTGAAGTTACTCATTCGCAGTTGAGTAGAAAAAGGTTCTGCACCAAATAAAACGATCGCACCTTCAGGTTTTATGACTCGCAAATACTGCGCCCATAAGCGATCCCAAGGCAAGATACTATCCCATGCACAAGCTGTCGTTCCATACGGTAAATCACAGATGATCGCATCGATCGAACCATCTGGTATTCTATTCATTCCTTCTAAACAATCTTCAAAATAAATCGTATCTTTTTGAATCATTTGGTTCATCCTAACGATTCAGGCCTAAATCTTTTATTCAAGTCTTGATACGTTTATTCTACTGATTGATTTGTTGGGTCAATATCCGTTTTTATTGTCAAAAAAGTTGATTTTAGCCAATTTGAAAGTGTTTTGCTATGAAATAAATGACGGATACAGTAACCGAATTTCCAGCTTGTTTGTACAGCTGACTGTCCGAAGTTTTTTGATCGTATCTGCAGTTATAGTGATCAAGCCCATGACTGATTATTTCTTCAGCGATCTGCCTATTACCGAATTTCGCTGCCAAAAAGGCCCAATCAGGAAACGACTGCAGTCGCCAACATTCAAGTGGTGTTAGTTTCCGGATCTGAAAATCATCGGTTACTACGGCTTGCTGATCACCTGTAACGACGGTATTTGCTTGCTGATTTCCCACACGTCCCCGACGTTGTGTAGATTTAGGATAAGCGAAATTAATACTATCGCCTGGTAGGGCTGCAGTATAGCCTTTTTTCGTGGCTTCTTTCACCAGTATTTTGGGTTCGTGGCCGCCACCACTCATGGTGGTAAGTGTAGGGCATAGCCCTTCTACGGAATGGATCGTTGCAGCTGATCGATAGGAACCATCGATCGACCCTGCCACGATAATTCCGTGACGATCTTGTGTGGTTAAGGTAAACATCGGCGCTTCATTTTCCTTCATTCTACGGCCGTTTTGACGAATAGTAGCTTTATCTGGTGTTAGGATCGGGATCGCAATTTTATTTCCTTCTCCTTTGTTTGTGGTGATCGTAGGACTAAGTCCTGAAGCGTCATACACTTGGCCATTCATTCCGCCACCGCTTGGATTGACGTTGCCAACAACGATTTGTTTCGGTGTTTTGTAGT
>Ga0160505_101226_pt1 | contig 12514 bp, 5 predicted proteins | sample DIDeMG_FD_108225 | JGI IMG/M metagenome (GOLD analysis project Ga0160505, IMG submission 108225) | Enriched chicken feces microbial communities from UW Madison campus, WI, USA - DID2874_E49_Stillage MG | ecosystem: Host-associated > Birds > Digestive system > Large intestine > Fecal ... | reverse complement strand
TTTTTTTTTGTTTTTTTTTTTTTATTTGTTTTTTTGTACAGGTGTTGTTTTATGTTTTTTTTTTTTTTTTTGTGTTGTTGTTGGGTTTGGCTTTTTTTTTTTTTTTTTTTTTTTTTTTTCAAATTTTTTCAGTGGCGTCTTCCTCAGGCAGGCAAAAGTTGCAAAACATCCTGCAAAACAGGCGGTGGATTTTAGACGATGATTCGATCCCAGGCTAACTATACTGCTGTTCGCTTAAAATACACAACTAGAAATGTGTTAAGAAGCACTCATTTGAGAAGTAATAGCACAAATGCGAGTGCAGCGACAAAAAAAACTGGAAGCTGCGATGATACCTACATCACTGCAATGTTCCGATCTGTCGTCCAATCCATGGGCAGCGCTCCACAAACTCTCGCAAGCGAGGCGCAACTCGATGCCTTTATCAAGAGTTTACAGGAGACTCCTTACAGTGATTCACTCACTCCAGTACTTTATACGCAGATAATGCGACAGCTTCTTAGTGCGAATGACCTCGCTGGCGCGGAACACTGCAACTCGGTACTGACGCGCCGGGGCATAGTACCGCGTCCGAATGACTGGCCAGAGCTTCTCACATTAACCCATGCCGAAAAGACGAAACAGTCTGCTTTACTTTTAAAGATTTTTCAAAGCGGATACCCCGTTAACCAAAGCGTTAAGAAAATGAGCGCGGCAGAAATCTTAGCATGGCTCGAATCCTCTCCTGCTACTCTCAATAAGACTGTTGCTGATACCTGGTTTTACAACATGCTACTTTTGGCATGTCCAGAGTCGACACCAAAGAATGCTCATATTATTAAGAATCTGTTCCGCAAGAAACTTAATAGTGCTGCCCTTGATCAGAAAGATCTTTATCGGACATTTCTGCGGTCGCTGGCAAAAGGAACATTTCACAAAACTGTGAATCGCGCATATGTTCAAAGTTTTCTGGGGCAAATAAGCCGAATGCAACTGTCGCGACGAGAGGCAACAGCGCGGCGATTTATTTATGCAATCATGCGGTTTGATCCTGCTCATAGAAAAAAGTTACTAACAATGTCGTTCTGGGTGACTCTTATAAGAAGCCAGTCAGGCTTGGATAATGAAGAAATTGAAAAACTGGTTAATTCTATAGGATTCCGAGACCCGACACCTATCTACGAAGCAATCATTCTCAACAACAAGGATTTTCAAAAGTGTAACCGACTCTATGAAAAGTATTTTGCACCGAAAATGAATGCCTCGGACCATTCCGTTATTACCCCCGAAAAACAAATGTCTTTGAACGTTTATAGTTATATTATCAAGCTTCTGTGCAACTATAGTCCTAAAGATGCACACGAAATTGCCCGCAATCCATCAGTATACGAATTTGAGCAGCTAGCACGAGGATACTTTGTTGGGTTACTCCAAGCGCGAGACTACCCCCGTGCGATTGAGTATTACCAATTCCTTGAATCTAAAAATCGTGTTACCAACAATATTTGGAACTTGTATGTGTTTGCTCTGACCAAGGTTGGCAATGTGAAGCTTGCTGCCAAGCTTGCAACCGAGGCACTCCATTCAAGTGCAAAGTGCAAATATAGCCCTCCAGGAACATCCTTTTTAACGGAGCTTTTGGATAGTTACAACTCTCGAAACGTTACATCAGCATCACCCCAAACACAACCACCTGCATCAGCCACTGACGCCCCACAAGCTGAGGTCGCTTCAACATCAAATAAAGCAGATCCTTTTGCTAATTTCAAACCGGTTGTTCAACCTGCCAAGAAGCCCACTCGTACAGAGCACCCAACACCTCAATGGAGCTACTCTCCGGATGATCTCCAACCGTCTGCATACAAGCTCTCAATCAAAACCTTTCGCAAGGTTGCGCAGGCAATGATCTATTATCAGCGGACCCCGCTTACACGCATGCCTAAAAAGCGGTACGAGTATGGCCAGGTGCGCCCTGTTGATCGCTACCGTACTGACATGGTACTATATGAGCCAAGTAACTGCATTACTGACGGTACTGATATTGACTATGCACAATCCAGCGCTAGTCACCGTGCAGAAAGGTTTCCTATAAAACAAATTACAGAGTTTTTAAAACTTGGTTGGTACGTGAATAGCGAGAATGGTGCTTCTCACAATCACCCCCTTACTGCAGCGGGTATGCAACTTCCACCAACGACTATTATGCGGCTCCTACTTGACATACAATTTGCCAAATTATGGTTCCAGCGCAAAGAGCTCATTGCCCTCATATATACGCTTGCAGAGGTGTATCCGCGCCGTGATAAGCTTTCTGAAACTATCACCCTCCATGATAATGGCACAGTCTATTACCAGCATGACCTATTCACAACAAAGTTATTGTCAACTTTGATTGCGCTCGGATACGTCAAGAGCCCAATGGCGCCCTGGGTTACCCTTGCACTGCTCAGCGATCTTGTCGACCGCTATTCTCTCGTTGTGCGCCCTGATCAGATACAAGCATGTCTGCAAGATGTCATGGTTCAAGTCCATCGCAATCCACACGTGCCTGGTGAGCTGCGCCGTGCGCGCTGGCAGGCACGCGGATTTGACTCACTGCAAACGCTTTTTGATACATTCAACTCGGCTTGGCTTGGTGATAAGGCTGATGATTTCAGGGAAATTATCCGTAAACCATGATAGAAAAAAAAAGACTGCTTGTATTTGTTTATTAGAAAGCATTGAGATAGCTCAAACAAGCTCTATGTAAATAAGATAAAATTATGTATATGTGAAAAGAAAAAAAGCCCAATGATCCAATAATGCTACGCTGATTCCTGCGACTGATGAGTTTCGTCATAATCATCGTCTTGGCCTGCCAGTAGCCTCACTTCGTCCTCACTGCCGCGGAGGGAATAGGACAGCGTCGACAGTAGACGGCCGCGGGCTGTCAGCGACGATGTCGAAGCAGAATTCTCTTCAAAATGCTCATTCATAGAGTTGCTTAAGTCATCAAGTGAATTCAGCAGTAACCAAACGTCCTTACGAGTAAGAAGGCCACACAGCTGACCCTTGTCTGTAAATAAAATAAATCGTAAACCAAGCTTTGCAAACATGGAAGCCGCGAGCTGTAAGCTACTTTCCCAAGAAAGCGTCATAGGGTCAAGCTCAGCCCATTCGCGAAGATTAACTGGTGCAGCAGAGCTTGCTCCAATGGCTGCATGGTTATGTCCACCGTCAAACTCAAACAGAGACACGCCGTCAGCATCTTGACGACCGCCAATTGATGATGCATCATCTGCTGAGTAGGAATCTGAAGCACCATGACCCGAAGTTGGTGTCGTAGGCTCGAGTGCTGTAAATGTACAAGGGGTATCGCGTGGTGTATTGGTGTGCTCTATCAGAGCCCGCCGCAGTTCGTTCGACGTGATGTATCCAACAAGAGTCATGTCATCCTGAGACTTTACTATAGGAAAGCCACGTGAAGAAGAAGTCTCAAGGGTATCGTGCAGTGATCCTACTGTACTGCCATTAGCAGGTATCAAAGTAAGGTCTTCGACTTTAGTCATGATGCTTTCAACAGCCACATCAGGAATTGGCTGATCATTGTGGTTATCAAGATAAGGATATTCCTTAAACTGGATCCACGTCTCATAGATACCCTTTCGGTTAAAAGCATCAGATACCCATTTAGACACCATCACGCCAGTCATGATTGGAATAACATAATTAAGTGCGCCTGTTAACTCAAACATGATGACAACTGTCGAAACAGTTAAATGAGTGACACCGCAGAGCGTTGAAGCAGCACCAACAAGAGCATACACACCAGGCGTTATACAAACTCCATCAACAGGACAGCTTTCAAAAAGGATAAATCCCGGATTTCTCAGTCTCCAAGTTTGGATCAAAGTGCCGATAGCACGTCCCATAAATGCACCATTCACCATTGAGGGCATTATGAGGCCGGCAGGTATATTGGTGCCAAACGTATAGGCTGTAAGAAAAAAGCCTTGTATTGTAGAAAGTACCAGCAAAAAGAATGTAGACACCCAAGATTCATTCTTACACAGGTTGCCAGGTGCACTTTCTGTGCACTCCTGAAACAAATGTGACAGCGACAAGGCTGTTGGAATTTTGGTATAAATATTAGGAAATGTCACGATTCCAGTGATTAAGGCAACAATAGCTACCTCGAGAACAGGTCTTCGTGACAAGAATTGATTATTTTGTCTCCATTTTGCAAAATAAATGTTGAGCCGGATGAAAAAAGCACCGTACAAACCACCCAAAACACCAATTATGGCAAAGGGGACAAGTTCAAATCTGTGCCAAACTCTGTCGTATACAACCTGGAAAAGAACAAGATTACCGGTTCTAAGCGGGTTGATGAAGGAAAGTGAGACACCTGCAACCATAGCTGCCACAAACGAGTTCCACAGAATTCGCTCAGGAAAGTAGTATGATAATTGCTCAAGAGAAAATAAAACACCACCAATGGGCGATCCAAATGCGACTGAAATTCCTGCTGAAGCTGCAGCGGTCAAAACCTCTCTTTTAATCGCTTCGTTACGGTAGTACTGTGGGAAAAGCATCATGGCAACATTAGCGCAGCAGCAAGCAACGTGTACAAGTGGGCCTTCTTTACCGACCCAAAGGCCAGAAGCAACAACAAGAATCAAGCCAATTGACTTCATTATCAATGTTTTGAAACCTAAGAATCCTTTCATCACAAAACCGGACAAAATCGTCTTGATTTCAGGCATACCGGAAAAACGTGCGTGCGGAGCGTAGAACAGAACAAGAATCGAAGCGGCAACAGCAAACATGACAGTGAACACAAGATAAAACAGATAAGATAAAATATACCCAAAAACACCATCATGGCGTAGGTGAAACGAAGTCTCCCACGAAACCCATTTCGGGCACTCATCTTTGAGATCAATTCCTGAGCAGCAGTACTCGCGCGGCAAGTAGAATGCATCAGTGCAATGGCCAAACTTGACATCACCAAGCCAGCGTGACACAACGTCAATAAACGCAGCAACAAAAGCAACCGAAATGCCTGTCAGAATTAGAACAATCCAGATGTGCGAAATATCGAGCAACCAAAGAAACTTGCCGTAAAATCCCGGTTGAAGCTCGAGCTTTTTCTTGCGTTCGCGCTCTTTGGCGTACTCCATTTGCCAGTCAATCGCAGAGAGATCCTCATACTCAATTTTCTTGCCAATATTGTAACCATGGTTCACATTGTATTGCTCGTAGTCCTCGTCGTCGAAGTTATCAGTCGAGGGCTGGAGGTTGAAATTACTGAAAGAGTTTCGCGGTTGCCTAAAAAAGAATGCATTTGAGAAGGAATTTTTCACCTTATTGAATGAAGACCCCACGCCAGGGATTCTGTTTAAATGGCCAGCATTAGAGTTGCTGTGTAAATTTGAATCGTCGAGTTCCATAGGGAAATCATCCAGGTCGCTATTGAACTCGTCATCGCTGTTGACAAGCTGATGGCCGTTGTTTCCAGAAGAAGCCTGCGTGTCAAAGGACGGCTCGTCGAGATGATCAAGCGTAGACATGAAAAGCAGAGCACAGAAAACAAGAAGAGCTGATTTTTGGCACGGGTATTAGTTTGGAACTGGGGGGAGGGGGTTATCTCTAACGGTCTGAGTGTGAATGAATAGATGCCATGTCACTGGTACCGGAAGAGTCCAAGAAGAACCGTAGATGCAAGGTGTAGGTCATGCACAGGCACACAAAAATGGCATGTCATGTGACTATATATCTCAATCTGGAAGTGTAATTGAAGTTTTCTCCATTGGTCAAACGCGTACGCGTAATAACCACGCATCATAAATATATATTATGTAATCAATGTAAAGAAAAAAGTTCCTTATTCGTGCATTTCACTACAATTTTTTGGCAATTTTTTGGCTCCGAAACCTCCAAAAAGTTTTTTATCGATGGCCGCAAACAACAACGGAAATAGCAGCTATGACACACACGAATACAAGAACGGCAATAACAATTAAAGAACAACGACAACAACGAGAATATGCGTGACAGTGACGACGACGTATCCAATTTTGTTTCACCACCACCATCACTCACAGTTTCTTTTTAACAACGCAATCACCAACAACACAATATTCACAAATATCATTTTTATCACCATCTTTGCCAAAAACCAGGCACAAGCACTTCAGCGTTAAAGAAACCAAAATCAATACCAATTGCCGCTACGTCGTCATTGATCATTTCTGGATGCCATATTAGAATTGGTTATTTTGCTATACCATTTTTATTTAGTATCTGCTAACCCCAGCTTGTCTCAGTCTTCTTTTTGCAAAGTTCATAGCTATTACTATCTCGTAATCACGATACCAGGTCCTTCTCAAACAAACAGAAAAAACCAAATCCGAAAAAGGCCAACCAACCAACTTTTGGCGGTCAGCCAACCATCCGAGCCAACCAGCCAACCAACCCAAATTTAACAATTTGCGAGGAGGCAAATTTTTCTTTCCAACAGTAGACTCATCTACCATCACCATTACTGCTCTCCCTTAAGACAACCTTTTTTCTACCCGCGACTTCCCCAGCCATGGAAACCTCACAGGTATGTGCCCGTTCTTCCGCTCCCGCTCACTTCTAGTCTACTAACCTTCATTAAGCGCCGCTCTGGTGACGCAATGGCTATTTCTGCCCTCTTAGACACCCCGACTTCGTCTACTGAAGTCTCTTCGACTGATATCGCTCTTATTAAAAATGAGGAGTCTACTCATGAAAAGATGTCTGTCCAGAAACTGACTATCTCGGATGAAACTCCGTTAGCAATTAGGAATGGCACCAAACATCTACATACATCACAATACCGCAAACTCAAACCTGTTGCTACGCTGCCTGTTATTGCCAACGACGATATCTCATTTAACGTCTTAAATCCAATACATATGGAAACCGCTTTCCAAACGGCAAATGAACCTCAATATGCGGAAGAAAAGGCCAACTACCTCCAGACCCTACAGGCTCGGATCCACGCCATCACTATGCACGATGATGTTCGCACTACTGCTAGGTGTGATAGGTTCCTGGAGCAAAACCTCGATTTTCACAGTTCTCGTGTTCCTGTGCAACGAAAATACGCTCGCAAAGACCTTCAACATGCCGTTGTGAACAAAGTTTTGAATATTGAGAAACGCCAGGAAAAGGAGGAGAAACGCCAGCTCAAACTAGCGCAACAGAGAGAGCGGCGAGCGAAGAAGGCTGCTGCTATTGCTGCTGCTGCCGCTGCTGATTCCAAGGCTACTAATAAGACACAGTTGCCGGAGCCCAAGCCCAAACGGGGTCGGCTGTCGGCTGTTGCCAAGGCGAATGGCAACGCGCCGCACTCAAAAACCCAGGCCGGTGATTCCACCTTACCTAGCAACATGCTGCCCTCATCGCCAACCAAATCCAAAACTGCTGAGAAGAAAAAGGAACTTCTCAAAAAAGAGCCAGCCATCAAAATACCCAGTCAAAAAGAGGTGCGCGCTGTGGCCAGACTCTACGCCAATACTTACGAAAGTATTTGGAAGGAAATGGCGCGCAAGGACGCCAGCAAAACTTACAGACTCATTCACTCGGCTAACAATGTGCGGGTGTTAAACGCTAAGAAAACCAGTCAGCTCGCATCAAAAGAGGCGCGCAAGTGGCAGACTCGCACAAACAAGAGTATGAAAGATCTTCAAAACAAGGCACGTCGTAGCATGCGTGAAATGCTGCTTTTCTGGAAGCGTAATGAGCGTGAGGAACGTGAACTACGCAAGAAGGCAGAAATCGAGGCTCAACAACAGGCCCGTAAAGAAGAAGAAGAGCGCGAGGCCAGGCGGCAAGCCAGAAAGCTTAACTTTCTTATCTCGCAGACCGAGCTTTACACACATTTCATCGGCCGCAAAATGGACACTACACAACCAGTCGAGAATCAGCGTAATGTTGATGACCTTGATTTTGATGAGGCTGACGATGACGAACTGAGGCAAGTGGCCATTGCAAATGCTCAAAAAGCCTACGAGGATACACAAGCCCGTGCTAGGGAATTTGATGGTGATTCAAATTCTTCGGAGGTTAAAAAGGTTGATTTTGATGGTGAGGAAATGAACTTTCAAAATCCCACATCGCTCGGCGACATTCAAATCCCTCAGCCTAGCCTCCTTCGTTGTCAACTGAAAGAGTATCAGATCAAGGGTCTCAGTTGGCTCGCTAATTTGTATGAACAAGGCATCAATGGTATTCTTGCAGATGAAATGGGTCTTGGTAAAACTGTCCAGAGTATCTCAGTTATGGCTTATCTTGCTGAAACGCATAATATTTGGGGTCCATTCTTGGTTGTCACTCCCGCATCAACACTTCACAATTGGCAACAGGAAATCACTAAATTTGTCCCCGATTTCAAGGTACTGCCATACTGGGGAAATGCAAAGGACCGAAAAGTTCTCCGCAAGTTTTGGGACTACAAGAACGTCAAGTACAACAAAGATTCGCAGTTTCATGTCCTTGTCACCTCCTATCAAATGGTTGTAGCGGATGCTAGTTACTTCCAAAAAATGAGATGGCAGTACATGATTCTTGATGAGGCTCAAGCAATTAAGTCATCTTCTTCCAGTCGCTGGAAAGCACTGCTGTCATTCCACTGCCGAAACCGTCTTTTGCTCACTGGTACACCTATTCAGAATTCAATGCAAGAACTTTGGGCTTTGCTTCATTTCATCATGCCTTCGCTATTTGACTCCCATGATGAGTTTAGCGAATGGTTCTCCAAAGATATTGAGAGTCACGCACAGAGTAACACTAAACTGAACCAGCAGCAACTCAGCAGATTACATATGATCCTCAAGCCTTTTATGCTCCGTCGTCTTAAGAAACACGTACAATCAGAGCTAGGTGACAAGATTGAGGAGGATGTGTATTGTGATCTCACCAGCCGCCAAAGATTTCTTTATAAAACTTTGAGATCTCAAATCAGTTTAATGGATTTGATTGAAAAGGCTGTATCTGGCTCTGATGAGGGAACCCAGAGCTTAATGAACCTTGTCATGCAGTTTAGAAAGGTTTGTAATCATCCAGACCTATTTGAACGAGCTGATGTGCGATCTGCATTTAATTTTTCGCAGTCTATTTCGGCATTTGGACCTGTACGCGATGGCTCGGAAATTGATTTGGACTACGTGGCTCAAAATAACATTTCTTACGCTGTGCCTAAACTGCTTTACCGCGATGGTGGGTTTTTAGACGTGCCGAATCAAGGATCTCCAGCAGGATTTAGGTCTAAATTTCTGGAAAACATGCTTAGTATATGGGACCCGGAAAACGTGAACAAGAGTTCTGCGTTCTCATGGTCAAGACTTATCGATCTTTCGCCAGGCGAAGTGGCTCATACAGGTAAATGTGGCGTGTTTGAGCGTGCGGTGACAAACTTTTCGTATGGAAGTGAAAAATCTGCGAGTGTGTTTTCAGTTCTCTACGATGGTGAGGACGACGAAATTAAGACTGTTCCAAATAGCAACATTTTCTTAATTACCGAGCAGAACTCACTTCCAGCTAAATCTCTCAGCTACTCGACCGGCATTCTTGAGACTCTTTTAAATGTCGGTAGAAATGTTCTTGACAATGGTATTTACAATTCGATTGAGCCCGCATTTGGTGAGCCATCACTCTGTCCTCCCATTTCACTTGAAGCCTCGGACCATGGTATTGTTCAGGATCAAAAAGTCCTCCTCTTTGATAAAAACATTAAACGTGCTATGTTTCCGCTTACTCTCGAGGAGGAATGGGAATATACTCAGGCGGGTATTCCTATTCACGAATTCCCTACTTCTAATCTCTATCCATGGGCGCGCAATAACCGGATGGGCTTCACAACTCTGCGCATGCCGTCTATGTCCAAATTTGTGACAGACTCGGGTAAACTTTCCAAACTCGATCAGATGTTACCTGTTCTCAAAGCTGAAGGTCATCGTATTTTGATCTACTTTCAGATGACCAAGATGATGGATCTTATGGAGGAATACCTCACATTTCGGCAGTATAAGTATTTGCGGTTGGATGGCTCTTCCAAACTTTCTGAGAGACGTGATCTTGTCAACGATTGGCAGACCAAGCCGGAATTGTTTATTTTTCTGCTCTCAACTCGAGCCGGTGGTCTTGGTATCAACTTAACCGCAGCCGACACTGTCATATTTTACGACTCTGACTGGAATCCTACAATAGACTCTCAGGCGATGGATCGTGCGCACCGCATGGGTCAGACGCGCCAGGTTACTGTGTATCGTCTTCTCGTAAAGGGTACGATCGAAGAGCGCATGCGTAACCGTGCTAAGCAAAAGGAACACGTCCAGCAAGTCGTCATGGAAGGTGGAGGCGGGGCAGCTGCCTCGGTTGACTTCCAGAAGCCTGGCCGCGAAGTTGCGTACTGGCTTCTTGATGACGATGAAGCAGCAAACGTCATGCTCAAAAATAGAGCACAAGAGGAATCCAGTGCTGCTGCAAAGGACAAGGCTAGCCTTAAGCGTGCTCCCTTTGGAAGTAATGAAAATATCAGCAGCGCAAGTAGCAGCAGTTCTGGGGCCATGGGATTTAAAAAGCACAAGTCAGCAGAGATGGGACTTGAAGCCATGTATCACGAGGGTGAGGGTAACTTTGATGAGTCGTCGCAGGCCAATTCACAAGTGCCGTCGCGTGTGGGTACACCAGTAGGGGGTACTAGCAGCACATTGATCACTGGACGCGGTGGTCGTGGAGGCCGTGGCCGCGGTACCGGGCCTAACCGCAGACGCATGACAACAGAGCAACGGCTTAAAGCTGTCGGTGACGTATAATCTGACCACTTTCAAATTGGTGATAGCGTCGCAGAGTATAATACATATTTATTTATTTTTTTTATTTTTATTTTATTGTTGTTTTGCATGTTCAAAATGAGGTCCAACTTGCTTAAAAGGCTTATAAGTTATAGAATCATTATCATTAAAACAGTAATTACAAAATGTATTGTCGGGAGTCTCTAGTTTTTACTAGAATATGTGACAATACTTACAGATCTGAACCCTTTACAAATGATTTCATATGCAGGATCTTATCATTGCGGAGTTTCTCAAGGTACTTTTTCCGCTCGTGGATTTTCCGCTTGTAAATAATGCTAGTACTATCTGTGTTGGCGTCGCTGTCCCCCCGTTCTGCTGCTGTTGCTGACCCTGATGTTGGTGTAGTTGAAGAGGTGTCATCTCCATCTCCATTTTTGTCCGTTTGTACACGCTCAGTTTCACGGCGAAAGGCCTGGAGCGATTCCATCTGGCTATTCCGCAGCTTCTCGTCTGCAGTTTCAAATTGGTAGTACCCCGTGCCCTTGGTCCGTATCTCCCAATCTGGGTCAAAGTGTGTAGCAACACTATCCGCAGCCTGTTCAGGATTACCTGCCAGTTGACGAATTCGCTGCGCCGCAGCCTCATCTAACTTGAAATGGTCTGCCTGAATGTGATTCCCACGGATCAAGTTGCGAGGCCGCCGTACCGGGCCCTCATCCTCGTAGTTGTCCCCGTGGTCAGCGTAGTGTATGTCGGATTTAGGCACAAGCCGCGTGCGTCCAAAGTCATCTTCAATTTCAACCAAATCTTTCTCATCCTGCTGCTGTTGTTGCCACCGATCTCCCATTTTGTCTTTCTCGATATCTAAAAGTAAATTGTCGCGTTGTGCAGAGTCAAGCTCATCAAACTTTCCGGCCTTGATATGCTCGTAAAGTTTTGTTTTTGCTAGCAGATTAGTGTAAGCACGCTCGTGAAAGTGATCAAGCCCACGTTTGCCATGTGGGGTTCGTTCATCAACAGGTTGATTATTGCCATCGGAATTTTCATTGATGCTAATTCGACTGTTTGTGTCAATATTATTACGGTCCAGTTCCTCTTCATTAGTTTTTGATTTAGTCCTTGACTTCAACCTGCCTAGCTCCTGGAAAACATGTGTTAGCATTTTACACTGCCTGTCTCCTAAAATGAAATAATGATAAAAATAATAATAATAATAATAATAATAATAATAATAAAAACTTACATTATCCAGTTTATTCTTTTTGCCCTTCAGACTTTTCGCGACACCGCGTTTGTATATTTTGCCCGGTCCCACCAAATTTGCCGTCGGGGGAGCTGGCGACGACGATGCTGATGACTTGTATTTCTGTTTCAGCAGCGCCAATTCGTTGGATAGCCCAGAAAACGAATCTGCAGAAACATTTATCACTTTCTTTTTGGACTCAGATGGCTTGTTGTTCATGTCTGAGATTGTCTGAAGTTTGTGGTCCTTTATTTTGCAGATGAACTTTATTACATCATGGTGTTTATCAAGATCAGAAGGTAAAGTTGAAAAGTCGCAAACCAATGCAAAATAAAAAGTTTTTGGAATCAAGTTTTGATCAATATTCTGATAGAACTTCATAAAAAACACAACTAATATTTATAAACATTATCTCTCTCTTTAATTAATAATAATAATAATAATAATAATAATAATAATAATAATAATAATAATAATAATAATA
>Ga0160505_101225_pt1 | contig 12521 bp, 12 predicted proteins | sample DIDeMG_FD_108225 | JGI IMG/M metagenome (GOLD analysis project Ga0160505, IMG submission 108225) | Enriched chicken feces microbial communities from UW Madison campus, WI, USA - DID2874_E49_Stillage MG | ecosystem: Host-associated > Birds > Digestive system > Large intestine > Fecal ... | reverse complement strand
GCTCGTGGGTATGTGTGGTCGGGCCCTGCCGAGGAGTAGATGGGCGAGTGCCGCCATTCCCGCCTCGGCCACTGTTCCCGCCGTCTCCGTTGCCCTCGCCGCTGCCGCCGGTCGGTCTGTTATGACTGTCGCTGTCCGCAGAACCCTTCTTGCCATTTTTGGATGCCTTGAGCGGACGCGAGAGCTGCAGAACGCGTTCGCGGTCCGGATCCTGAGCGGTAGTAGTAGCAAACTCCGTGATGCCAAGCTCTTGCAAGAGCGTGCTTGCCCCCTCAAGATCTCGGACGGGCCGCAGACGACAGAATGGCTGGTCCGGGTGGCGGGCCGTGTGCGCGGTAAGAATGTCTGCAGCCGTCCTGTGCAGCTCGCGCAAACGTTCGTACGCGTCAGGGTCCCAGTTGTAGTTTGGGAATCGGGTGGTGTCGACAGTGCAGAGATCCCATGGCAGGTGCGTAGCATTCGCGGGGTTGTCGATGAACTGCCTGAGAGGAAGCGTCGGGGTAGTGAGAGTAAAACTGGTCGAGGCCTCTATCACGACGTGGCCAGACTCGACCATGACCAGACGCGCGAAGCGGCTGCCGAGAACGAATACCGACAGGTACCCGGAGCAGTACTCAAACTGCGATTGCAGGTAGATAATGCACTTGCACAAGCCGGTCGACCATTTCGCCTGTCTGTCAGCCCGAACAATCTTGGCCTCGTCACCAGCGGCGGATGGCACAGAGTAGTGCGTAACGCCTGTATCGCCTTGGAGTTCCTTGTCGTCATCGGGGTCAATCACGACAACAAACTTGCCGTTACGCCTGCCTAGACGAGTGACTTTGATTTCCCCGGCGAGCGCAGTAACGGACAGTGTTGTTTCACTGTCGTCGACCACTTCCTGGCACAGGCCCGTCGTCAGATCGGGAATGTGCGCGCCAATCGTGAAACGCTTTGCAGATTTCCACTGAAAGGTGTTAGAAATTGGGGACTACTAGAATAGGTGCTTACGTCGGGACCGTGTTTCCGCTTCTGCACCATCTCGACGAGGCACAGCTGCATGGGGACGTCGCGGAAGGTAGTGCCGTCCGCCAGCGACGATTCCCACAAATCTGTCTCTTCTCCGATGATGTAGCCGAACTGAGGCGGATGCAATGGGGTCGGGGTAAACTTGAATGGGGCGCCCACCAAATTGGTCAAGGCAGTGTTCCATGTCCTCTCGCGTAGTCGATAATGGCACAGAATTGGCAGCAGATTAGACCGCACGCGGTAGTGGTGTTCCGGATTCCATGATGTACACGATGTTGTGTTGTACGTGGTCATGCCGGGCGTTGGCGGGAGGAACAAAGGGAACGGCAAGGACGAGACGGACGGGACGGGCGAGACGGACTATGCGGGCGGCGAAAACAACTGGAACACGAGGGACAAGAAGGGAATGAGGGACGGTACAAGAGAGATGAGAAGCGAGAAGGCTGGAAAAAAGAACGATCTGAAGAGAAGAAGAGACAACGACACAAAGCAAAGCAGTTGTTGACATGTTGATGGACGAAAGTGGCAAGCCGCGGCGGCAAGATACAAACTTTCCCACGGTGGCTGCCACACTGACAATGAGACCCACCACACCCTGCTCGACATTAGCTGGCGACTTTGGTCTTTTGTCAACAACAACAACAATCATCAAGAAATGGTACGTCCGGCCTCGTGCTCGAGTCCGAGCTGAGCCCGGTCCGAGAGTGGGAGTACGCTGACCACAGTCGCTCGTGTACCTCCCGCAAGAGTCTACGCCAGGTACGTCCTCCCCTCGTCGTTCCAGACTTCCTCGCGACTTCCTTTCTAACACTCAGCAACCAAGGACTCGCTCTGGAGCCTGACCTGGGCGGGGCCGCACCTCGTCTCCGGATCCGCGGACGGCGTCGTGCGGATCTACGACGCCGGCGCGCTCCGCAAGCCAGAAACCGAGGACCCGACAGCGGAGCCAGTCGACACCCCCGCCTCAACGACGGGGATCCCGCTGCTCACTGAACTCCCGTCCCTTCCGCTCGCCGTGTCCTCGCTCTCATCGACCGGTGACGGGAAATACGCGCTCGCGACCGCGCTCGACGGGACGGTCGGGCTGATCGACCTCGGCTCGCGCAGTTTTGTTGACAGGATCGAGACGGGCCGCGTGGGCGTCACGAGCGAGAGTGGTAGCGGTGCGTTAAACGCAGGACTGGAGCTGACGCGCAGAAGTGCCTGCGTACGCCGCCGCGATCCACCCCGAAGGCAAGGCGTGGGCGTGCGTCGGGCGCGGGTCCAAGCTCGCCATCCGGACGATCAGCACGCTCGGCGAGGGCGCGCTCGCGGGCGAGGGTGCAGTCGTGGACACTACAAAGGGCCGGTTCGGCATGAGCGTCGCGTTTGTATGTCCCCTTCAACCCTTCATTACTGACAGTAGTCGCCGGACGGAGCGCAGGTCGCGGTCGGCTTCGAGACGGGCCACGTGTCCGTCATCGATACCGAGACACGCGCCGTGCTCGCAACGTACTCTGCGCACGCGATGGCGGTGCGCGCGCTCGCATGGAGCCCCGACTCGCAGTGGCTGTACTCTGGCGCCGACGACGCGCGTATCGTGCTCCACGACGTGCGCGCCGGCGGCTCGGGAGCGCGCGGCGAGGGCGCAGTCGCCATCATGCAGGGACACCGCGGGTGGGTGCTGAGTGCCGCTGCGTCGCCTGACGGCAAGCTCCTCGCTACTGGGTGAGTAAAGCACAATACTGTAACTGATGGTAGGTCGGCAGACGCGACCGTCAAGCTCTGGGATGTCGCGCAGCGCACGTGTGTCGGCACGAACAATGCCGATGCAGAGGTGTGGGGCGTCGCGTGGCAGCCTGAATACGAGGGATCCCTGCCGCCCGGCAAGCAGTTTGCGATCGCGGGCGACGACAAGAAGGTTAGCCTGTTCCGTGCCGCGGGCGCGGTCTGATGATCTGATAGATGTAGTAGTTCACGTAGCGATCGTGGTAGACAGAGATATATCATGCCGACATTGACCGCAGCAGGCCTGCAGTTCAGCGAGTGTTGCCAGTCATTTGCGGATCTAGCTCTCGCTCTCTTCAGTAGCGTCAGGGAGACACATAGGGGCAGAAGGAAGCAAGGCTGCAGTGATGCAGCATCCATCACCGACCAGATATCTGTTAGAATGGGGACCAGAGGGTATTGATAGTGACCATGGAGAGGCGTAATCCTCAACACAGCTGCTGAGGTTGCTCCCTGTGCCTAACGTGCACATGGTGGCAGCAATCACCACTCCATTACAATATTCCCCGCTCAGGCGACAATACACCTTTCAGCGACAACGTAGCCTCAAGCTTGGCCTAAATCAAGGAGTTCATACAATGAATACAGATATGGCATCTATGGCTGGCTCTTAGGACTGCGTCCCATAACGCTACTCTGGCGCGAGATGGTGCTCCCCTTGCGACCGCGGCGGGTGCCGAGAACAAGACCGTCGTCTTCCTCCTCGGCGTCCTGGAATCGCTCGGGGGTGGTGCTGCCCTGGCTGGCAGGGAGGGAATAAGAGTATGCGGGCGTTTCGCCCAGGGGACTCTTGGCGCGGTACGCCGATGGGGGCGCGCGGAACGAGGTGCTGGATGCAAAGGAGGAGTGGCTCGCGGAGGTCTTGTTCAGGCGGCCCATGTCGAGGCCGCCGGAAGCGCGCAGAAGCGAATGCGCACGGACGGGCGAGTTGGCAGGCGACATCTTCTTGCGCTCAATGTCGTCCAGCGCCGCGGCGAGGTTCCAGTCGGCAGGAGCAGAGCGGAACCCGTGCCCGGGAGGGAGGCCGTCGTCGCTGTCGTCGTCCGAGGCGCAATCATCAGAATCCGGCATGTCGCCCTCCCAGTCGACCTCCTCGTCCTCCATCACGGGGCGAATGTCCTCGGATAAGGTGCTGCCGCGTCGCAGCGGGACACCAAGGTCGGCCGTCCCACGGAAGCGGCTCTCAAACGTGTGAATACGATCCGGCGACGGCCCAAAGTGGTGCGCAAGGCTTCCGTTGACGGACCCAGGGGACCCCGACTCGAACGTCTCCATGCTCTGCCGGCGGCCAATCTCGTCCATGCTCCGGCGCATCAGGTACTCGGATCCATGGTGGTCGCTAACGCTCGTGCCGAACACTGGCGGGTGCGAATCGATCGACGACGCAAACACATTGTCAGGCTCGTCGGTGGATCCAAACGACGCGCGGCTCTTCATGATCGGGTGTCCGTTGCTCCTGTGCGACCCGCGTTTGCTGTTCTCACGCGAGAATATCCCGCGACCGAGGGCGCTAAATATGGAGCCAGAGCTGGACGCATTCGAGGTCGATCGCGGACGCTGGCGCTCAGCATCGAGCGACATGGAAACGCGCCCGCGCCCGGTTGGACTTGTCGACGCCTCGGCACGGATCTTGTCTAATGACGCCATGGAGGGAAGCTGCCGCGGAGTCGACTCTGCCGAGCATTGGTTTGACGGCGGCCGAAGATGGTCCCCATCAGGTGAATCAGGAGAAGCGTTGCGCTCCAGCGCCGACGCAAGTAGCCCAGGGCGCGGTGACTCTGCGCCCAGAGCACCATGCGACCCACCACGGTTGCGGTCCCTGGTCAGCATGGATAATCTCCGGGCGAGGTTGGTGCTCGATATCCCCGACGCCGACACGCTGGTCTCCATGGCAAGGGACCCCGCTTTCCGGCTCGGGGGGCCCTCTGGCCCCGACGACCCCGAGTGGTCGTTTGCGTCACTGTCAGCGTTGACGCTTTGACTTCGGCCACGGCCGCCAAGGAAGCCTAGACGAGTCGAGATTGACTTGAAGTGACGCTTGAAGCGCTCTCGGATTCCCCCACGTGTCACCGCGGCGGTCACCTCGTCGTTTGTTACCGTCACACGTGTCTGCGCATGCGGATCGGTCCTTGCGAGCCAGCCCTGAGCATCGGCCATGCCGCGAAGGGTGAATGGGTGTCGTTTTGCTTGTTCGAGAGAGATGCGCTTCATCGGGTCCTTTTCGAGCAGGCGGGAGAGAAGGTCGAGAGCCTCGCGAACCTCCTCGGTGGCGTTGGCGCCAGTTGGGAGGCGGTCGCTGCTCATGGTTGCGGGGATGGGGTATTGTGCTGTGGGGATAACCTGCATGAGGAGGTATTCGTTTGGTGCGTCAAAGGGGGTCTTGCCAAAGAGAAGGCAATAGAGTGTAACGCCAAGAGCCCAGACGTCAATGGCGTTTGTAATCGGGTGACGAGCCTTTGTCCGCGGCTCGCTCTCTGGGGTGGCGACGGTGGGGGTAGGGGTCGTGAGGTCGATAGTGGTATCCCCAACCTTTAGCATCTCCACGCGTGGCTGTTCGCTGTCGGGTGATCGCGGCTCATCGACCTCGGAGTAGCACATCTCGGGGGCAAAGAACGCAGGGCTGCCTGCGGTCTTTGCCAGCTCAATGTCATCAACGTAGGCCTCGCCCTCGCCCGCCGAAGCAGCGAATAACGCTTCCGAATAGTGCGAGCAGCCAAAGTCGGCAATCTTGACCTTGCCGCCGGATCGCAACAGGTTGCTGGGTTTAATGTCGCGGTGGATGATGCCTTGGTGATGCAAATACTCGAGACCAAGGAGGGTATCACGAAAGATGCTGCGGGTCTGCGCAAGCGAGAGGGCGGGTCCCCCGTTGGGGCCCTTCCACTGCACCTCGCCGCCTTCGCAGTACTCGAGAATCATAAAGAGCTTGCTGGATTCCGGGTCGTCGATAATCTCCTTCATGCGGACAACGTTGGGGTGGTGAACCTTTTTGAAGATGGCAATCTCCTTGCGGATCCTGAACATCAGCACTGATCGCATTCTGGTCAACGCACTCGTTCTCAGCCACACGCTTGGCGCCGTCGTTCTTGCCGCGCTGTAGCCCTGCGAGACGCTTCTTCTTTGGATTTCGCTCCACAATTTTAATGGCCTGGAGAGTCAGTGCCGGTCAGTTCGTTTGTACCCACATAAAGGGGTCCGGACCCTGTTGCGAGGTCTACCTCGAGGTCGTCGGGCGACGTCTCCACGCTGGTGTCGCGGCCCAAGCGGACGCGGCCGTGTGTCCCGTGTCCAATCTCCTGCATCACCTAAAGTTAGCAGAGTCTTTTGCAAGTAACGTACGAGATACTGGTTGATCATCTTCTTGCCCGTCTCGGGGTCACGCTGGAGGCGAAGCTGTGGCGTCTCCGTACTGTTGTCAGCAAGCGAAACAAAGAGCTCTACTCACACTTCAGCGTCAGACATGGCTGCGCGCTCAACCTCTGAGATGGCACTGTGGGGGCGCTCCTCCCTTCCTCGCGTCGATCCAGAACGAGCGGGCACATGCAGCTGTGGCCGCTGAGGCTCTCGTGCGGAACCTCGCCGCGAGAGGCCCGGCGTCCCCACAAAGCTGCTGTTCTTGGAGCCCGACGCCGAGGACGGCACGCTCCATGACCCACGGTCGCGATCAGCCGAGGTCGCCGAGAGCGAGTAACGACGGTCCATCGCGCTGAGGGACGAGTCGTTGTGGGTGCCGTTGAAGATGGATATCGTCGGACGACTGGGGCGCGACAGCGACGAGGACGGCCGCAGCGCGTTGGCCACAAAGCCCATTCCAGACAGTGGCCGCGTCGGCGACGTGTGACGCACCAGTGTCGGCGACGGCGGGGTTGTCGATGGGCGAGAGGGCCCAGCGAGGGGTGGTGGTCCAGCAACGGGACCCGCAACAGGTACGGGGCCGGGAAGCGGGTTCACCATCTTGGCGGGACGGACAGAGGCCGCCATGCGTGCGGTGGCAGCGGTGGCGGCGTCGTCGGAGAGAGTGTGATGGGCGGGGGGTGGTTGTGGACGCTAATGGTGGTGTAATGGTGGTGGATGACTTGACCAGTGGTAGAAGGAGTTGAAGTGGAGTCTAGTCGCGAGACAAGTCTAAAGCGTCGACAATGGCGGGGGTGCTGCTGGCAATGACGAGTGGAGTGTGTGCAATGACGGCGAAAGGGTGCTCCGAGATGCTAGTGGGATGGGAGTGGGTTAATGGTGGGTGTGCACGGTTGCGTGTGTGTGTATGTGGCCTCAATGTCGTTGTAACGAGTCGAGTGGAGCGGGGGCGATGGTGAGACTTGTGTCCGGGACAAGGAGAGTCGCAGTGTGGACTGTTGATGGTAACGAGAGACAGCTGCAAGCGGAAGGTGGACAAAAAAGTGGGAGAGCAGACAAAGAAATGTCTTTACGAGGTAGCACTCGAGGCGGTCGGCTACGAGGGTGCCTTGTGATGCCGGGGGACGCGGGCGGCCTATGCGTGCTCTAAAGGGATGGCGATGAGTTTGTAATACTCAAACGGGGAGGGGGCGCGGGGGCAGGGGAACCGATGTGTGTGTGTAGGGAATCGTGAGAGAGTAATGTAGGATCGTAGCGACGGGTTGTCTAGCGGCGACGACGATGAGAGAGATGATGACGGGAGGAGGGAATAGGTAATAAACGATGATGATGGAGATTCAGTGGTGGTGGTAGATTGAGATTGAGATTGGTGGTGTGCAATGTGCAGTGCAGTGATGGGTGGATGGTGGTGCCAGTGACAATGAGGCGATGATGCAAACGAGACACAGACAGGCGGGAGAGCAGAGGAGCGAGAGGGGGGAGGGAAGACAGATGAATGAAGGGAAGAGGTGACGGAGGGAAGGGCACAGGGTAAAGAGCTCAAAGGCAGACGAGCAGAGGCTCAAGGAAAGTCAAAGAAAAATGAGGTATTTACCAGATTTTTTTCGACTCGGCACAAACAAAAAGCAAATAACAAAGGCTATTAGGATTTAGAATCAGCCTGGCTTTGCTTTCTAATGGAGGTGATTACAAATTCTATCCTCGCTACTTTTACTTTAATAGGGAGGGAGCTTTGAGATCTTGTCGATAGTGTGCCTGGCTCGAGTGGATGTGGCCCCCTCTTTTTTTTCGATTCCCTCTTTCGGCCCCCGCCTGGGAGGACACACAGAGGAAAAAGGTACGGTGGGTGGTGCTCTGCCGAGTGATGCAATCTGTGTAGCACACCCGCTCTACCCTCTCTTTGGTCGACTTCTGTTTCCCAGTGACTCCCTTTGGAAAAAAGCGACGATGATGCTGATGTGATGTCGTATGCACACTCTATTCTTCCTGCTTTCTGTGCACAAAACACTGTACACGCGCGCGTTCCAACAAAGTGCGTTATTATTATTTTTTTGTGTTGGTGTGTGTTGGAATGTGTCGAATGCGCACCAAAAAGGGCAGGGGAGCCAAAGGAGGGAGGTGGCGGAGGCGGAGTAAAGGGGTCCCGGTCGATGAACCGATAAAATGATGCAACGTCCGACGCTTTCGACGCTTGCCGTTCCAGTCGGATAGGACAGACCGCAAAACCGGAGCTAACGGGCTAACGAGAAATGCAAAAGCAAGATGTGCAGCAGTGCGGTTTCCCTAGGTCACGCGCAGATTCCTGCAAAACATTCCCAGATGTAGCACAGAGTGGTCGTGGGCTCGAGGGTTGTGGGATGTGTTTCTGGGACGCGTTGGCGGAGGGTCGATGACACAGCTTAAGGGATGCCGGTCAGGTTGGTTCCAGTGTTTGATGGTCGTGCACGGTGCCGGTTCCAGCGTGAACAATGTCAAGGGTGATCACGATCAAGGACAGTGAATGGATAGGAATGTAGGATCGTGTCGGAAATGGGGTGGGGTTTGATCAACTGGATGGGGCGTTGGGTGACCTTTGCTCGTTTGTGGCGACTCGTTGTGTTGTCTCAAACGTGTTGATCGTCCGATAAAAGGGCGGCCAGTGGGGTATCGGAAGCACAGCTGCACAGGGTGGCTTTATCGACGAGTCACCCCGTTTTCTGATGGCTGTTCCTCTCGTCGTTCCTTGTACCCAAAAGACGCGAGATTAGAGGGTAGCAGTACGTACAGTTTACAGGGTAATGACAAGAGGATCAATATAATAAACGTCGACGAAGAGGTATGAAGTGACACCAACAGACGAGCACTTGCTGTCTTGGGCTTGTGGGAGGCGTGCCGATAGGTACAAGGCGAGATGGTGGACACGTCCACAGCTGACAGTCTCGTGCATTACCAGGTACTGTTCACTTGAGGGCCACTGACAGAGAATAACTGAAGAGTTGCAGCCCGGCGACGGCAGCGCGTCGCACGCATAATCAAGCTCAGCGATACGGGCATGAGTAATGACAAGCATCAAAAGTGCACCCTAACTCTAGCATCACGGCGGAGGGCGAGAGAACAAGGTGGGCACAACGGAGGAGAGTTGGCACTGACCTGAATGATGGTTCAGAGGCACAGAAGGGAGGGATGTTGTTACTCCGGGCTCCGGGGGGGTTACAGTTTCAGTGCCATTATCTCGTCCAACGGCCACAGGGACCCCGGGTTTGTTGCTCTTCCATTCCCACCATCTGCTTCGTCGTAGCCCACATTCATCACATTGTCGTCGTACTCCCCTCCCATCTGCAACCCCCCTCTTACGCCGACCTTGTTCCTGTGACAGAGGGGTGATAAGGCGTGGTCAGCCCATGTGCACAAAGATAATGCCGCTGCGGGTCCCGTGCCGTTCGGTGTGTTGGTAGAGCGGCGGCTGATTACAGGTACGGATATCGTTGCTGTGTGCACCTTTTTTTTTTTTTTTTCTTTCTGTTCAGCGTCTTCCCCTTCTTCGGTGACATGAAACACCTGCATCTGCACGCGCACTGGATGGAAAACTGTATCTGGGCACATGGGCTCGGCGCACAATGGCACAATGGCACAATGGCCAGTCACCACCAGCCTCACCCACCCTCGGCGGCTTTTTTTCGTGGGAATACGGAACACGCCGACAAATGGGTTATCTTGCCATTGTTTGTAACTGTTCGGATCGCCGTGCAGTGCAACGTGCAACGAGGTCCTACGAGTCCCGGCTCTCTCGTCATGTCAGCCATCCAGATCTACGAGCACTCATTATCTCACCGCATTGAAACATGCCCCGCTACTTTGTATCCGTGCAGAGGCATGTCGCTGTGCCAGGCTTGTGTTCACCGCAAAGTCTGCCCCCGTACTGTAATCTTGACATGCTTTCCTTTACGGATCACGCACTTGAACCCCCCGGCTTGGCTTCCCGGCCCCTCTGACCTCAGGCTAACACTAACACCAAACTGGGCTGGGGGCTCAAACCCTCCAAACCCGCTTCTTCTGTCGGTGCACGCCAAAACCCAAAGCCATAACCTGTCAAACTCTCTAAGCTCGAGCACACGCACGAGCACGCTGCACAGACAAAGCTAAGGTTTGCCGTAAGCCGCTGGGACCAATACGAAACGCAATCAAAAAATTAATACACGTGAGCGGTTGCCATGCTGGCCGCTGGCCGCTGGCTGGTGTTGGCAGCACCAGAAGTCCTCGAGGCACAAGGAGACAGACCCAGAAGCGGCGTCCCGGGGAGCCGGATCGTCGTCCTTGTTCCTCTCCCACCGAAAGCATCGCAACGGCCGTACTCTTTCAAATCCCCTATCCGCCGGCGCTGCTGTATGTTCTCGGCATCAGCAGCCCCGTACCTGCCCCATTGGGAAATCCTTGCCGCTGGAGAGAACACTTGTCTACCTCCGCAATTATCGAAGTGCCGCAGCATGTTCCACCGTCTCCGGCGGAGCACGGAGCATGCACGAAAAGGAACAAACCTTGCCTCTGGATATTTACTTCCGTGCAGACTGCGCTTGACAAGCATGACAGTGCCCACCCTGGCCGATCCTCAGTCTCTGCGAACGTGGAACTGTCCGCGCGCGTTCGACGTGGCCGAGAGCCAGCTTGACCCGGAATGGGAACTGCGCCGCGGTTCCTCGGCGTTCCTCAATCTGGACCGGGTGGACCATTATGGACCGGGGGCCATGACGGAGCCCGGCGCCAGGACCAGTACCTTGGAGCTAGCCCAGCCGGGATCCAGGCGGGATCAAGATCAAGGTCCGGCGTCGACTGGCGGTCGCTGTCGCTGGCGGCGCAACAGCCGTCCCGCGTCCCAGAAGCACCACGCACGCACGAAGCCAAGCCAGATCCGGACGCGCCGCCACGCGACAGGCACACCGGCACCTGACGACCAGTTCCGAGGCTCCGTGCGCGGCTTACTTGGTTCGTTGCCAGGTGCAAGAGGAATGGAATGCCAGAAGTGCCAGGTTTCCACTCCGGGCCGGTGGCCGGTGGGAACTGCGTACAGTACACGCAGTTATCATTTCCTTTCGTCTAGTTCGTATCTCATCCCGCCCATCCCGTCTCGTGCATACCGATCTACACCGCCCACACACTGGTGTGCACTGCTCGGCGTCACAGAGGTTCCACGTCGGTGCCACGGTGTGTTGAGTCCAACGGCGTTTGTTGAGCTCTGTACACTGTGTGAGGTGGCTTTGGAGTGCTGTGCTTCGTGCTGTATGCTGTCTACTCTGACGGATTGCAGACGACCCAGTATCCTCGCCACTCTCGTCATCGCCCCTCCACTTGCCCGCTGCTCTGTCGCCACGACTTGGACACTCGTCCCAAGCACTATCTCCACTTGCGCCGCTTCATCGCCACTCGACACTCCTCCGTGTACACCTCCTGACATACTGTACTCTCCCCCAGCGCCGCCACGTTCCACCAAATGAGGACCCCAGAAAGCTGAAACTCACAACGAGCAACACTAACCCAACTAACGTCTGACCATCTTGATCCAAATGCTGGTTTGTCACCCACCTCACTCACATGTCACACAGCTGGAATCGATTACAGTGCTTGTCTCTTGGCACGCAGGACGGAGGAGTACGACTATTGATCTAAGCGCGGGTGCCACTAGCGCGTTTACAAGCAAGGTCATGACGTCGTGGCGTTGCGGTGATCACAATTGATCAATCACGTTGCAGGGTCCATGTCATGTCATGGTGGACTGATTGTTTTGTTGCTCCACCTGTTGTCTGTCGGCTCGGTCTCAGACCCGCCGAGACGTCACTCGTGCCCGCGGCAATGTCCGTGTTTGCATACCAGGAATAGAATGCAGTTGGAATTGGACTAATGTCTCGGATTGCCACCACTGGAAACCGTCAAATGTCCGAATCGAATGCGTTCCGGGACATGCACATCTGTCGTAACGGACAGCGCAGCGTCAGGATGGGCGGATGGACGTCAGTGCAGGACATGTCATCAACGTCAAACGTCAATCCTCGAACCCTCAATGTCAATCCTCGAACCCTCAACGTCAGTCGTGTACTTCTCACAGCTCTCGACGTCAGTGCTCTACACGTGAGTCACCAGCTCAAGCTAGCCGCCTTTGCCTTCACTCCAAACATGACGCCCCTTGTAACCACCCTGGAACTCGATCACGATCGACCTAGAGGGTTAACCTCACACATACCATGAGCGTCATGTATGTGTGGTGTAGCAGATTCCGACCTTGTGCTGGAATACTCCCGCCTGTGCACAGCGCTCTGTTGGCCGGCAAATTCCATTCGAAGGTGCAGATGGGCTCGACAGCAAAGGGAGCTGGAATACGCCCAGTTGCTGACCTGCGAGTAAAGTTGCGAGTGGCGACGGTC
>Ga0160505_101224_pt1 | contig 12545 bp, 8 predicted proteins | sample DIDeMG_FD_108225 | JGI IMG/M metagenome (GOLD analysis project Ga0160505, IMG submission 108225) | Enriched chicken feces microbial communities from UW Madison campus, WI, USA - DID2874_E49_Stillage MG | ecosystem: Host-associated > Birds > Digestive system > Large intestine > Fecal ... | reverse complement strand
TCGTCTCGCACTTTGACTAACAAAAGTAAAGAACCCCCCGAGCTCAATAAGAAAACAAAGAAAAGAAACTACTTGAAATTGAGATTGAATTTCTTTTTTTTTTTTTTTTTTTTTGATATGTGTTGTTTATCTTTGCTAACTAATCCATAGGCGTGGCAACTACAAGGGTTCTTGGGCTGATTGGGTCAAGCATGGCGGTCCCATCGAGGGCCCGGCCAAACCCGAGGCTGAGGCCAAGCTGTAAAGCGCCCTCTGCAATTGACCTCCCAATCGTAATCACCACGATTTTGACTCCGTCATTCAACAAAAAATACCACAATCATCACTGTCCGAAATTATTTTATCACCTTTTTTCTCCAGTAATAGCAGATCATCCTGTCTCCCATATTTTCCAAATGACCCGATCCGTGCCAACCGCGCTGCTCTCAACCAATCCCCGTGGGGTCAGCATAGTCTAATTCACCAAAAATACATAGTAATACACAAGAATGCATTTATTTGCAAAGAAAAAGAGATAAAAAAAAAAGCCAAACTAGTACAAAAGGAAACAATATGATATTAAGAATCGTATTAAGTCGTAGGAAAAATGTGTCATGAGGGAGTGTGAATAAATTAAGACCGGCGCTCGTCGGGCATAAGTTTGCGCTCCTTTGCGGTGTTGCGCTTACGCTTACGCTCCAGGGCCTTGTTGACTTCCTTACTCTTCATCACCTTAAATTTCTCGCTAAGAATAAGCTTGCGCTGATCAGACCGTTTAAGATGCAGGGGACCCTTAACTTCACCACTCTTGACCTTCTTCTTGTAGTCCTGCAGCACCTGCGTTTCGAAATCGCGGTCCTTGAAAGTACGTAAGCGTGACTCGGTCTGCTGAATCTGGCGGCGCAAATCCTGCTTATTACGATCATTCAGACCTGGGTGGTGCTGTAATTGATCCCTCATGTCCCGGACTTCGGACTCCCGGTATTCGTTCAAGAACGCGTAGTTTTTGCGCGTCTTTTGTAAATCGGCTTTACCGAATGCAGTGTCAAACCGAATATCCTGGTACAGGGACGACGACTTCTGGCTCGTTTCCGCTGCGGGCCCGCGGATCCACGACACGGGCTTTTTGGACGAGGCCTCGGCAGGGGCATGCTTGTTGCGGCGCTTGTTCTTGGCGTGCTTGCTGTTTCTGAAGCGACTGCCGGACTCCTCGGGTGGGCCATCGCTGTCACTTTCACTGTCGTCGCTGTCGTCGCTCTGGTTCAGCAGTTCGTCCTGGGCCTTGGATAAAGCGCCAAAGGAAATGCTAGAGTAGTCTTCGTCGTCGCTGTCAGCTCTACTGAGCTTTTTCTGCTGGGGTCGTCGTGCTCGTGCGGACATTGTGATGGCTTATGTGTAGAGATTGCTGGGTAAAAGGCCGGTGATCTCGGGTGCGTGGTGGAGTCGGTGAAGCGGTGATTAGAAAATTTTCTGGTTTGTCCCAACTGCCTGGTTATCATTAATAAAAAGAAAAAGACATAAGTAATAGACTATAGAGCTTAGGTAATTGAACATAATACTTATTTTGATTTGATGAAAATTGAAAAAAAAAATACTCCAAAGGGCCCAAATCAAAATCAAAGATTTTTTTTTTTTTGCAGCGCAACCAACCCAGCCCATACACATCACCAAGTCTCAACATCCTTTGCCATGATCACCAAGTACTTTAACACCGTCGTTGTCAAATACAACCCCCTGCTCGCCGCATGTAAGTATTGTACTTTTTTTTTACAAAAGAAAAAGAAAACAAATTCACACTGCTACTCTCAACGTCTTTCTAGCATTTTGCACCAGGCTAACCAGTTACTCTCCTTTTGAATAAGCCAAACCCGCAAGAATCTTTCTTGCTAATATCCCACCTGCCCAACGTCAGCAGCTGACCCTGACGCACCGGATACTCGAACCTAACTCGACCGAGCCGGCCTCGATCACCGTGACTTTTAGTAAGTGTGACCTTTTAATTTTTCACTTTTTTTTTTTTTTTTCTTTTGGAATCTTGCGTTGGGATTGTCTCGATATTTCCCAAGTCCAAACTCGCTCCAGGTAGTAGCACACCAGCAGCGGCGTGGTTCCACCAGTAATATCTCATTAGTTTGACTTTTTGACTAACCACGAACTTCCCCTTCAACTTTTTCTTTCTTGAACTATAGAGGACGGCAATACCATTTCCGTTGACCCCACATCGGGCTCCACTGTTGGTATCCAGGACGTGTTTGACCGGTACTCGCGTAAGCTCAAGCTTAAGGAAGACATTTCCGACGAGTAAAAAAAAGAAGGGAACTCGTATCTAACTCTCTTTTGTTTATCCCCTTTTTTTTCTTCTACAATCGTCTGTGTTGCGTCTCATTTTTGTTTTCGTTCTTATACTGTTTGGTTTGTGAGCGCTGATCTACCTTAGCATAACAACCTTTTATTTGAAATCTGTACATACTACAATATATATTTTTTGACTATAGCATACACAGGCCCAAATTTGGGAGTAGGGATTTTAGTCAGTAGCTGACGCTGCTAGTTGGTTGTGAGGCTGCTTATTGTATTACTATTGTGCCCAATGGCGTATTGTAATCTTTCTATATATAAGCGTGAGTTCAAGTAGTGATTATGTACTATAGTATCAAACCACAGCAAAAAAAAAAGACCACAACTAGAGCTCGTCACGATCAGACTCGGGAGCTGCAGCTGGTTTCTGATTTACGTAGGCCTCGATATACTCCACCACGGGTTCTCGCTTCAAAGCGCCGTCAAAGACAGTCGCTTGTCCTTCGGCGTCGATACTTAGCAGCGTGCTAGCGCCCTCGACAAGGTTGTCTGTCAGGTTATAGTGCGCCGTCACCCGCGCCACGAGCTTGGGCTCCACAAAGACAAACTCAACCGTTGGACCCGCTGCTTGTGCGCGCTTTGCCTTTTTATTCTTTTTATTCTTCTTCTTGTTGGTACTCGCAGCAGCAGCAGGGACGCCAAAGTTACTATACTCGAGCGCGAGACTACGGTAGAGCAGCGGCACCTCTGTTTTTGTACCCGACAGCAGAACAATGCGTTTTTTTAGCGTGCCCGTGGCACTCACGGGGTCAACCTCCGGCGATGCCACAACAAAGCGCTCAAAGGTCTTGGCATTGGTCACAGCCCGGACTTTGCCCGCGGTGAGTGCCTTAAGCCGGTCGGAGAGAAACCGGACCATGGGCTTGGCCTCGCGCGGGCCCGTATAGTCCTCACCGGGACCCCGTGGGCCGTGGTCAAAGATCTTGAGGGTCGGGAAGCCCTTGATGTCATAGCGCCCGCATAGAGCCTTATTCTCGGCGGCGTCGCAGTTGATGGCCGTGAAGCGCACGGCGCCAGCAAGGCGCTTGGCGGCTTTGGTGTACTCAGGCGTGAGCCGCTGGCAGTGCCCGCACCACGGCGCGTAAAACTCCGCGATGGTCAGCTGCGACCGCAGCGGGCCCTTGCCGGGGCGGAAGGGCGCCACGGGTGACGAAGGACTGTCGTAGAAATCGGCCTGCACCAGCGCGGCCAGGAACACTGCGAGAATGGCAGTAAAGAAAGTCTTCATTTTAAAAGCGGTAGTAGGCAATTGGCCAGAGACAAAAGGAGGCAAGAAGAGCAACAAAGACTCTCTGGGTAATGGAATTGCGATCCAAGGAGCACAAAAAAGAAGAAAAAAAAAAAAGATAATTTCTGTTGATTGAACGTTGATCTTACACGAACGTGTTTTATATTTTGCGCTCGGACTTGTTACGTAAGGCGGGCCACACGCATGATCGCATCAGTTTTCTCACAGAGGCAAAGAAACCCAACGCTTGCATACAAAGTATAGCTTTACCATCCCGCGCAATAACCAGCGAAGAACAATTCAAGCAGCCTAGAAGTTTCTGCATTCAGGTTTCATCGTAGGAATAAAAAAATAAATAAAATAAAAAAACAACCAACAATACCCTAATAGCAACAATAACAACATTGGCCACCCATGGATTTGCTTGCTTCTTATGACTCAAGTTCCGAGAGCGAGCCGGATTTGGTCCAGGTCCCGCTGATCCCGCCACGCCCAGACGTGATCTGCAGCGGTAACAACAGCAGTAGCAGTAATGAACTTCCCGGCACTAGCTCGGCTTTTGATTCAAGGAGCATAGTCTCTTCCTCGTCCACCACAGTATCATCAGTGTCAGCGCTGTCGGGGCAGGGGTTTGACATCAGCAGCTGTACCAGCCTTACCGACGACTCCCCGTTTCCGCAGCCGGTGCCACGCTTCGCGACGCAGGTACCGCCTCCACAAGTCGACTGCGCAGCTGCTGCAAAAATAACCACGGCAGCATCACCACCCAATCCGGTGACAGCAATGCCAGGATTAGAGGGCAGCCCTGGCTCCGATTTGACGCCGGCAGAGCAGCGTGCGCAGCTACTGCGGCTCGCGGCAGCCGCGACAGCGCCCTCACCGCAGCCAGAAATTCCTCCCTTACCCGCGGCGCCAGATGGCGGTCTGCTGGTAGCCCAGTTCCTCGCACTCAAATCACCGTTATCGTCGCTATCGCCGGCGCCACCAGTTCATTTCAACGTCAAGTTTGCGGCCAATATGCAGCTACACGATCCCAAATTTATCGAGCGCCAAGCCGCTTTTATGGGTGTGGGAATTACGGCAGACGGCGAGGATGGTAATGGCGACTCTGACGGCTACATTTCGAAATTTGTGCAACGGGGCGATCGTGATGCGACGTGGGCAGCGATGCGTCGGCAACGTGCGGCGCCGCGCACCCGTGTTGAATTTACCAGTGCCGCTGTCGGACCTTAATAACTTTCCAATCTTATGACAAAATTCTTACCGATTCATTCTATTATAAATTATTTTTTTTTGTCTCTACGCGCTGATAGTTTTCGCTGATAGTTTCACAACGGTTTAAAAATTATTAGATGAAAAATCATGAACAATCAATTAATGTAAATATAACTCTAAGAATAAATAATGAATACAAATTAGGTTTTTTCTTAAGCAGAAGCAGCCTGCTCAAGGGCCTGAGCAACGTCGGCAACAAGGTCCTGAGTATCCTCAATACCAACACTCAATCTGATGAGGTTGTCAAAGACACCGGAGGCCTCACGCTTGTCCTGGGGGATACCAGCGTGGGTCATGGCAGCAGGAACCTCGCAGAGAGACTCAATACCACCCAGGGACTCAGCCAGAGTGAAGATCTTGGTGCTGGAGCAGAACTTGGCAGCAGCCTCGGCGCCACCCTTGATTCTGAATGAAACCATACCACCGCCAAGGCCATCACGGTGCTGCTTAACAACGACAGCACGCTTGGGGTAGGACTTGAGGCCGGGGTAAGAAACGGCCTCGACGGTGCTGCCAATGGCGTTCTCGAGGAACTCGGCAACAGCCTGAGCATTGGTGGAAGCAGCGCGCGAACGCAGGTGCAAAGTCTTAAGACCACGGTGAGCCAACCACGAGTCGAAGGGCGAGGGAATGGCACCCAGGGCATTCTGCAAGAAGCGCAGCTTCTCGTGGACGATATCGTTGTTGGTGATGGCAACACCCATGACAACATCGGAGTGACCGTTAATGTACTTGGTGACGGAGTGGACAACGACGTCAGCACCAAGAGTCAAGGGGTTCTGAATGTAGGGGGACATGAAGGTGTTGTCGACGACGAGGTAGATGGAGTTCTCGTTACCGGCAGCAGCACGGGCGGCACGCTCGTCAGCAATGAAAGAAGCAACGAGAGAGATATCAGTAACGGTTAAAGTAGGGTTAGAGGGAGACTCGATCCAGACAAGGGAGGTCTTGTCAGTGATGATGTCACGGAGCTCGGTCTCAATGGAGTTGGTGAAAGCGACCTCGACATTGTGGGCATGGGCAACCTTGGTAAAGTATCTGTGGGTACCGCCGTAAACGTCACCAATGGAAACAACATGGGAACCGGGGGCAAGGGCCTGGAGGACGTTGGCAGTAGCAGCAGAGCCGGAAGAGTAGCCAAGAGCGTACTTGCCCTGCTCCAAGGCTGCCACCGCAGTCTCAAACTGGTCTCTGTTGGGGTTGGCAGAACGCGAGTACTCGTATTCACCGAGGGGGACAGCAGGGCGAGACTGGCCAAAAGTGGTAGAAAGCGAAATGGCAGGAATGACGGCACCAGTGGCGGCATCAGGCTTGGAGCCGGCATGGACGGCGAGGGTAGCGAACTTCTGGGCAGCGTCAACGGTCATTATGAATTATGCAAAGATGATATGAGTTTTGTTATTACAAAAAAAAGATGATGAGAAAAAAAAGAGAAAAGAAAAAGAGAAAGAAATAAAAGTAGGGAAATTGAGCTAGGTATTTATAAGAAATGTTTGATTTCTAAAGCTATCGCGAGTCCATGGTAAGGTTCCGGGAACCAGAAAGCTTACAATTTATTAGAAGGTGAAACTTGTAATTAAGCAGTGAAAAAATGTTGTGTATTGTAATAGCCATGAATAACCATCATAGAAAACTGCAGGGCCGTTGGAAAAAGAAAAAAAATTAAAATTTTTCACGCTAAACCAAAAAGAGATGAAACCCAGATGGCTAAGTCAGCAGAAGCGCTTTGCTTGCCCGTTACATAGTAGTAATGAGACAAAGTATCATTGTGATAGAATTCATGACTAAAGTTATGACTATTATAAGGATTATTTGGTTTATTGCACCATAAATTGCTGTCAATTCCATCATTTCCACATAATAAAAAGAAAAAAAAGAAATGAACCTCTCGCCAAGGACCTTACTAGCGGTTGGTTCCGTTCTGGTGCCTTTGGGTGCCCAAATGGCGACATTACACGTGACTCTCATAACGATTTTACAAATACTGCACACACTAACATGGCACGTGCTTTGTCAGCCCACTATTTAGCCCACTTAGCACTTGCGACACCGTGTGGGTTTTTGTCATATTCTGCTAGTCGGGTTAAGATGATGATATCATAGAAGGTAAATATTATCAATCTTTCGACCCAACAAAGAAAAAATCTTTTTAGTGTCCAAGACACAAGTCTAAAGTTTCTTTCATTTGTAATCCGATGTGGCAAACTCAACATCAAAGTTTAAATGCCAACATTCAAAAACTAATATTCAAGTGTTAAAGTATAAATGCCAGAGTCTAGGTGCCAACATTTAAGTGTTAAATCTTTTGGTCTAAATATCAACTTTTTAATTCAGCGTTTATAAAAAAAGAAACTTAAAAAAAAAACCTTTTGGCCCATGGTGTATGTTTTTATATTTGAATTGGTTTATTTCCCTTGTGGCAAGTGTTAGCCACTTCACGGTTGTCGCAGCGACCGCCGAAACCGGTCATAGGAGGACTGCGACCGCACGCTGCTGGAGGACGATCGTCGCCGCTCCCGGCGCGCGCTCTGGGGGTCCAAGTGCAGCTTGCCTGCATATTTTGCCAGCGTGCACAGAATATCCGTCAGCGAAACCACGCCGCTAAGCTGCCCCGCCGTGGTATTGACAGCGGTGTCAAGGCCACCGCTGGTGGCTCCATTGCCAGCAGCTGCATTTAAAGGAAACCCGGACCCCGGGTTGCTAGCAGTTGCGGCAACAGTGTTGAGTGTATTGGGTTGCACAATCCACAGCCGGTGCGCTTGGGTAGCAACAAGCTTGGCAATGGTGCGGCCTAGCGTGTTTTGTGGGACAACGTGAAACACGGGGAAGGAGTCCTTACCGTCTTCAAGACCACGCTGACTTAAAATGATATTAAGAAACTGCTTGCAGGTTTGCTTTAGTAGCGATTTCTGTGAGCCCTTGGACACAAGCTTGACATCTACGATAGAAATGTTACCCAGCAGGTTATTGCTCTCGTCGATGACAGCAAGCGATGACACCCCATCGTCATGCATTTTCTGAAAGGCCTCCAGCACGGTCTCGTCGCCATTAATAGACATGATATTTTTATTGGACGCCAGACCCAGCTCTTGTAATGACTGGTGGAAGAGCGGTTCTAATGACTTGAATAGTCGGCCATTCTCCCAAATATACCTGATAAGCCGTCTTTGTGATAGTACACCAATGACCTCGTTATCATTGCTTGGGTGAGTAATTGCAATTCTATGCACGCCATTGCTAAGAATATAAACGGCATCAAGAATGGTTGCGTTTGACCTGAGTGTGTGAAACTGGTTTTTGACACCAAGCTTCTCGGCAGCAAACGTGACAGGCACGGGTTTTCCAGACCGTGCATTAGCAATGATGTCTAACGTCTCTTGGGTCTGGTCAACAGGCTCAATCTTGCCCAGAACAAGGAGCAAGTAAGCAATAAGGTCGGAGTAGTCAAAAGTTTCTGTTATCTGCTTAGTTCTGACGTCTCTAATAGGGATAGACGTGAGGTTATGGGAGGTGAGCTTTACAAAAGCTTGCTCGGTCGACTCAGTTGAATCAATGGAGATTAACTTATCAGTCTGCACGAGGTTTTCGAGTAAGACGTCCTGCCAGTCCCTCCCGGGTTCAGCAAAAGTGACTACGGGGCTCGTGGCCCTAAACTCATCATTGTTGCTGGAGACTGACGAATGTCTCTGCAAGGGTGGTGGGGTCGCCAGAATGTCCGCAATTGAGGACTTGCGCTTGTGGCCAGAGCGTGGTGGTGATGAAACCGCAGCCGCTGCGGCCAACTCAGCCTGGGGCGACCTGGGCGCAGGCACGGGCACGGGCACGGACGAGGAGATTGATGCTGGGTCTGACATGGTTGTGAATCAAAATGGGTTTGTTTGTTTTGTGGGGAGAACAAAGTAGAAGTAAAAAAGATAAAAAAAAAATTTTTTTAAAAGGAAGAAAAGTCCGAAGCAATTGATTTTTATGTTTAATTATCAACCAACGGGGGGTTCGATAGTTCAACTTTTATTGAGAATCAAAGCAAACAAGTTTTCTTATTCCAAATGTGACGACGGGGCGGCTGGAGGGGAGAAGGTTTTTTGGTTTTTTTGGTTTTTTTTCTTTTCATTTTGGGCCTGTCAGATGACAATGAAAATCGCTAAGTTTGTGGGATGCTTTTTTTATGATTATCTTAATTATTATCAATTATTATTAGTATTATTATTATTATTATTATTATTATGATTATTATCATCATTTATCATATTTTACTCTTGTTCAAGTCAAAGTTTCTGTGACATCTCAATTGCTTACCTTCCCATTTTTGGTAATTGTTCCTGGTCCCCCATGGTTCTATCATCCCATCCCACGGCATCCTCGAGCCGTTATTATCAAGTTGGAAAATATTGAAAAAAAAAAAATTTAAAATGAAAAAAAAAAAACAAATTTAAATGTTTATTACCGTTTAGCACCCTTTATACTATATTGATGTTTATATACTATGCCCCGTACTCACCAGAAAATGTTGGCAAGATAAAGCGCCCCCAAGATAAATATCAATCTAAATCTGATATCCAGCATCAGGTTTCCAAGCAGCGCTCCCAGCTTTCCGCCGAGTCGTTTGACGGCGCCATTGTTTCGTCCGACCAAAGGCTGTGTGCTCGCACCAGTCGTGCTGCCCCGCGTCTGCATTTCAATGTCGTCCGCCGCGTGGGCCGCACTGAACTTCTCCGGGCTCACGATCCAGGTCGCGATCACACCCGACGCGTTCGCAACCTGCTCCGATACAAGCAAGAATATCACGGTAATTAAAATGAAATTCCACAAATGGCGTGAACCGTAGCTTTGAATGACATCCTTATAGCTGCCACTCTGCTCAATTCCCATACCCAGAATGTAGAGTACACCTTTGGTATCAGCTGCCATCCAGATATGGAATTGTAAAATAAACGTCTCTAGCGAGATCTTGCCAAACCACCCAAAGAATCGTGAGTGATGGCAGCACAGGAAATCAGAGCCATTTCTCACCAGCACATATCCAAGAATGGGGAAAAGCGCCAGGTAGTTGTTGTGCTGGTTGTATTCGGTCTTGATCGTGTACCGGCTTGCTACAGCCCAATAGAAAAACATCAAACCAAAGCCAGCCAGCACGCCAATGAATCGGAACTGCCTCAACTTGGCACGGAAATCAGCAAGTTCGGGATTGTTGGTTAGAATTGACACAACCATACCAAAATGGACAGCCCAAATGTCCAGGAAAACTCTAAACCTCCATTCCGTCAAATTCCAGTCAATGGCAGCAAATGTCTTCAAAAACCAAAAAATGGTTTCAAATGGACCAGGTACCTTGACAAACAAGTAGACGCAGCAACCCGAAATAAACACTTTGATCAGTGATGACTTCAACCCAGAGTTGTACTGGGGAAGAATTCTAAATGTGATCCAGATGGCACCAAACCAAAAGGTCACTAATGGTGAAAAGTAGTAGAAAATGTAATTGTTGTCCATGGCATAGGCCAAAAAGACAGTCAATAGGTTAAGTCGGCACAAAACTGACACCACGCGCTTTAAGCCAAAGTCACCCTTGAGTGTGAAAAAAGCCGCATGACCATAGCCAGTCATGAAAAGATAAGAAGCAACAAGCACTCTGATAACCTTGTAAATGGGAAGAATCTTGGACGCACCAGTAATATGGTAAATCAAAATGGCGATCTGCATCCAGCCCTTCCACTCGTCAGTCATGTGTCTGTTTAAGAACCCTGTTGACTTGGGATCACTAGATGACTTCACCGAAAGCAGACCCGCAATAACCGACACCACTGACAAAAAGATGAATTCTGAAGATTGGTAGTTTTTGTTGCCTTTGGAGAAAATCTGCGTTCGATCGGCAAGGTAACAGTATCCTACACCAAGGCACAACCCCAACAAAGCCATGTGTAACTTTACTCTTTGTGCGTTTGCATCCGACGAGGCTGTGTCAAAGTTAACAAAATAGTACGTAACTAGACCCAAAGGAATAACAAATAATGCAGCAGTTGTAAAAAGCCAAAGGCCAGATGGTGAAGGGTATTTGAGGCAGCAAGTGTTGCCATAAGGGAAATGATTAGAAATAGCAGTATTGCAATGAATGTTTAACAAGACGTCAGCCTGTAAATTGGAAAGTTGTGGTGAAAACATAATCCCGGTACTATCAAAAGAATCATCGCGGCCTTCGGGCAACTGGTTAAAGACAGACGGCAAATAGACCTTGCTTCCCGAAAACTCCTCTTCCAAATAGCTGTTGAATTTCTCAACCCGGTCTTTTGTAAGTTTCTTTCTGTTTCCAGTCAGCTTCTTCTTGTGGGGAACAATAATTGGCGAGATCATTGCAGTTCCAAAGTTGAAAGTTGTGTTGGCAGTCAGTACATCCCGCACCTTCTTGAGATTCTTTCTAAACTCTTTGGGGGCATCCACCTCGTCCAAATCGAGAAGAAATCGCATGCCGTAGGACACATAAACAGCGGCAATCGTTTGATTATTGATAGTGGTATTCTTGAGCTCTGTAAACCCTGCTTGATTCATGAACGGGTCCCAGTAAGATTCGAAGGAAACTCCATTGAGATTTTTAACAATGTGTGGGCTTTTGTCCATAGAAAGATCGTCTTTTAACTCGGAATCAATCGTCCTCATAGCTCCGTAAAATACCTGGCGAGCAGTACTATCGCCAATGAAAAGCACACGCTGTCCTTTAAGGCACGTTCCGACATCCTTTGACTGGTAATGATGAAGCATGCAGTCAGGAGCCTGCCAGTTATTCAGCTTGGTGTCCCTTTCCAGCCAGGTTCCTGATTTGGTGATTGACTTGCAATGGTAGGGGTCAGTGGCTTCGGGAAGCAGAAAATCATGTCGAATGAGAGCAATAATGAGACCAAAGAAAAGAGCCAACACCCACAAATTCGACGTCAAGGCATTGCTATGCCAGTGAACAGAGGGGAATACCATGCTGTCGAGACAAGCTTGTAAAAATAAAATAAAACGAGTGTGGGATGAAAAAAAAAATGCAAAGTGATGTGGAGAGAAAAAAAAAAAATTTAAAATAAAAATAAAAATAAAGCCAAGTGGGCAAAATCAAAGGGTTAACAAAGAAATAGTAGGGCAGGACACAATATTAATGTGTACACTGGAAAGTCTCCCAAACATTGAAAAATGAACAAAGTCTAGGATCCGCTGGATAAATTCTACCAAAACTCGAATTTTTTTTATAAATTTAGTAATGCCAGGAAATGATAAATATATTAGCGAAAAAAAATTGCAAGGGCATAAGAACTGAGACAATTCGGAGCCTTGGTTCTATATCCGATCGGGATTATTATTGATTTAAGCGTATTCTCGAGCAGAGTTCGCTGTCGATCGGACATTATTTAAGATCGCACAACAGCTGGTTATAAAGACTGAATCCGAACTTTAGTTCAGCAATCAGCTATCAGCTATATTTAGCATAGAATTGGTCCAGTGGAAAAAAAAAGCTTATCACTGCCAAGTTTTCCTAGCTTTATAATTGGTTGTTTACGAAAGGATATCATGGATTTCAGCACTGGTCCGTTTGCGAAAATCGTGAACATGGATATAATCACTTTGTTGTCGTTAAATCGAATAGTTGTAAACAAAGTTTTTTTTTTTTTTTTTTTTAAAAAAAAAAAAAAAAGTAATGACATAAATAAATTTAAAAACATTTTTTTTTTTT
>Ga0160505_101223_pt1 | contig 12551 bp, 18 predicted proteins | sample DIDeMG_FD_108225 | JGI IMG/M metagenome (GOLD analysis project Ga0160505, IMG submission 108225) | Enriched chicken feces microbial communities from UW Madison campus, WI, USA - DID2874_E49_Stillage MG | ecosystem: Host-associated > Birds > Digestive system > Large intestine > Fecal ... | reverse complement strand
GCGGGGACACCACTGTTGGCGAAACCGCCGACACGGGTCGTGGTGCAGCAAGCTCAGTCGCAGGCTCAAGCTCTGGACTTCCAAACGCGAGGGGAGAACCGCCAGTATGTGTCTCCGATAGCGTTCCTCGACTGGATCCACTTGTGCTTCCAGGAAGGGAGTGACTCGGACTCCAGTTATCGTTGCGATTCGCACCATGATGAGACTCTACCTTCTGGGCAGATGCCGGTCGAGGTGGCGAGCTTTTGGATCCAGACGGACCTGATGAGGCTCCCAAGTATGACCCGCTACCCGACCGCCTGACACGGCTTATCAGAAGGGCGCCAGGTGTCAGGGCTTGTCGAGGCGGAGGGCTTGGAGGGCGTGACAGGGACCTCCGCGACGACGACGGCGAGGCCGTTTCGCTGTTGGAGCTCGAGGAGGGAACCTTGGAGGCGATCGAGTCGGAACGCAATTTGGCGGTTGCAGCGGCGAGCGATGCGAAGGGAGGTTCACCCTCCGTATCATTCTCGTCGTCAGAGTGTTGAGGAGAGGAATGTGATGAAGATGAGGAATCGGATTGAGACGGCACAGTAATCGCCTGGGCGAGAGGAGACGGGAACGAAGGAGTAGCGGCAAAGACCCCTGATTTCCGTCCAAAGGCCTGTGACTGAGGGAGTAGTGGAGATGTAGTCTGAGGAATCTGTAAGGTGGTCGGTGCCGTCACCTGAGGTGTGGCCAACGGTTGAGGGACCGTGGGCGATACAGCAGGGTTTGGTGGGGTGGGAGAATCTCGGGGGGATGTCGAGACCGAGGACGACGAGTCCTTGTCGCCTTCTTCATCGAGATAGAAGATGCCGGAGCTCGACATCGTAGCTGGGGACTGGTTAGCTGGAAGTATTACATGTGTCGGAGCAGTGTGCGTACTTGGTGCGTGGTTACCTGAGGCAGTTCAAGTGGTTGAAACGAGTGATGCTGGGCTCAGGCGATGGGTAAGCACAGTCTTCTGCCTACAGGCCAGTCAGTGCTCACGGGTTTGAGCGAACGAAGAGAAATGAGGTGCGTAAGGTGGGGAGATAGCTCCCGGTACAGTCGGCGCACCGTTCAAAGCATCACGTCGCGATGTTAAGAGTCCAGAGTGTGAAGATGTTGAACAGGGAAGAACTTGTCGAATGCGATAGTCGGCTGACTAGGCTGCTATTGCGGCCGTTTCTTCCCTGCGTCGTTTATCCTCGCGCCGTAAATGGATCGATGACAACGCGTGCGCTGCGCTGCGTTGTATGTGGTGCGGCGTGTGCAAGAGAGTGTGCAATGTGTGTCGGCGGTTTTGAGGATGAAAGAATGCCCGAAAGCGACGGGGGATGTTCAGTTGGAACTTTGGATTCCAAAAGACACAACGTCGGCCCGTGTTGATGATGGGGTGGTGGTGCGGGTTGAAAGCGTTGGACAGACAGAGAGGGACCAAAAGGGCTTTGAAGAACGAGAGCGGGACAGTGTGAGCAGGAGAGAGAAAGAGAGAGGATGAGTTGCTAAGCCTGTGTGGGAATGTGTTGTGTCACAGTGTGTCTCTCTGTGTGTGTGTCTCTCTCTCGGCGTGTGAGGTGGAGTGCCGAGTACCGAGTGCCGAGTGCCGAGCGTGGGTGGGACGGGACGATGAAATGAGAATTGAGCACTGAGAGTGGATGTGTAGTCCTTTGGAAGCGATTGGAGGTGACTTTGGGTGATTTGAGTGAGTTTGAGGTGATTGGAGGTGATTCTGAGGGATGGAGTTTGGATGGTGATGGCGAGTGGGGTATCAACGACAGCGGCGACGGGGTAGGATACAGCCCACTGTGCGTCTCTTAGAGTGTCTCTAAGTGTCTCTCAGTGTCTCTGAGTGTGTTGGGAGGGGTGCCTGCCTGCCTGCCTGCCTGCCTGCCTGCCTGCCTGCCTGCCTGCCTGCCTGCCTGTGTGTGCCCTGGGCTCGGACTGTAGCTCTGTAGTTTATATTCTGTGGGCAGGCATGATCTGTGACAATGGCCCACAGGCCACAATTCCGCAAACGAGGCACGGATTTATGATTTTGTATTACAAAGGAAACCCCAGTACCCCAGAGCCTAGATGAGCCTAGACTGCAGGCCGTTCCCTTTTCTCTGCCAGGCAAGCCCAGCGCAATTAAATAAAGTATTCATACCTCTGGAAATTTGTATTAGTCGTAATCAGTATTTGTATTTGTATTTATTATTGACAGTGGCCCATGGCTCAGTGGTGGTGTCGTCTCCGCTCGACTCCACCTTTGCCTATCTCTGTGATCTCTGTGATCTCTGTCATCTCTGTGATCTCTGTGACACCGAGCACAACGGGAGCAAGCGAAATGCGGGCGTGCTGCACGCCCTGACTGTGCCCCTGACCACCGAATCTCAATCTCAATCTTGAATCTGGGATCCAAATCCTCCGCTCCGAATCTTGTACAAGTACAGTACAGTACAGTACACTGTTGTGGCGACAAAGTGGACGCAGTCAACTATCTGCAACTGTAGCCAGTGGTGTTTGTCAGTCCAGTCTACACATCCTACATCATGCACTAATATAGCACGCAGACTGACGGCGGATGGGCGGCCGTAAGCACCGCATGCACCACAGGAGCACCGTATCACCTGTAGCACTGTAGCACTAGGAAACTCGTCGTCATCATCGTCATTGTGCACCCTTTCCCCCAACCCTTTGTTCCCTACTTTTTAACCTTTCCTGCCGATTGACCAACCATCAGACTCACACTCGTCTGAGCGTCTCATAGGATTCATACCAGTGTCCCCATCATACCCCCCCTATAGTAAGTATTTTTTACATTATTCGACTGTATACAATTTACAAAGTGCATTATTAATAGACGTTAAGAGTTTTGTTCATTTACTATCCTGCTACAAATGGAAGCGAAGTACAGTAACATTACATCGATGCTCATTTTCGCTCGGGCGATCTTTGCTCTGGACTTTTGCTCCACCTCTCTCTGAACTCTTTTCTTATGGCCTCCTTGATCCTTGACGTGAATACCGACCGTTTGGTGATCGCTATCTTGCTTTCGCTCCGGTTGCATAGATGGCTGCACTGCAAGGAGCAGGACAAGGACACGAGTGACAGGAGTGTGTGTATACAGTAACATTGCTTGCGCGCTTGCAAATGTTGATGGATCGGTGCAGGTGCACGCATGCACGCATACTGTAGATGGCCTAGATGGCCGAGGGTCTGGTTCAGAGATGTTCATTTTTGGACGATTACGTAAGGAATTTCCAGATTTTCCGCCAATTGGAATATTTTAATTCCGTCGATATTCCTACACGAGGGGATCCAGAAGCCTAATGGCTGCCTCTAATACACAAAAGTGACAATCTGAAATAGCAGAATACAAGATGCGACAACTATTACATGACATTGATTACATTTGTAGCAGCGTCTGCCCAAGCACTCGCCCAGAGCCGAGGACTCTGGGCCAGAGGGTTTTGAATAATAACAAACGTTGACAAACAATCAACAATCCACAATCAACAATCCATCAATCCATCAACAACAAACAACAACAGCAACAACAACAATAACAACGTGCACGACACATTGTCTCAAACACTCCATTCTCCATCATCCTCATATCTATCCATTGTCCTCTCTGTCTGTCGACACACTATAAAACATCGCCCACACACTGGACAGCCCCTGTTCTCGCTCATCGACCATCCATCCACTTCTCACCACCCATAACGTTCTTGTCGCCACCAAATTCAACAACAGACCAAAAACATCTCCGTTTTTCGTGCTCATTGCTTTCATTCCTGTCAATAACTCACGACTTGTCCCGTGTGACATTACTTCCCAATGCCGAAAACACGCGCATATACACGTGACGAGCTCCAAGGACTCCGTCGTGCCGATCTGCAACGCCTTTGCAAGGTGTGTTTTCCATATCATTGACCATCATCCTTCGGCTTTTGCTGTCACTGATTGCTCACTCTGCAGACATATGACATTAAGGGCGCGAATGCAAAGTCAGAGGTGTTGATCGACACTCTCGCCACATACTTTACCTCACCTGCCTACCTCTCTTCTCCGCGCCCGGATCGCGCACGACCGCGTGCTCCGCCGACCAAGACGCGAACCGCTCGACCGACTGCAGCAGGCGCCCTCCCTTTGAGTAACCTCCCTCGACGTGCTGCCCGGACGAAGCAGCCTCCAGCAGAAGCGCCTGCTGCACAAGTCGACGCGCCTCCTAACCCATCCCAACCCATCGCTCCACCTCGTCGGACCGATGATGCCATGGCTTCCTTGACAAACGATAAGGGATCCGTCCCAACATCTTTGAATGATCGTCCAATCCCGATTGTTGAAGAAGCACACGCATCCGAACCGCCATTGGAACTGCCAGATGTGCCTGCGCTTCGCCGAGAGGTCAATCGCCTCCAGGATGTAATCTCCAAATGGCAGGAGGAGGAGAAGGTTCGGGTGGAGCGACTCGTCGAGTCCAAAATCGAACAACAGCTTGAGGCTGCGACAAAACGGCAGATGGCGCTTGTGGAGCAACGCGAGGCGGCCGTCAAGCGCAGGGAAGACGATCTTGAAGCTGCATGGCGGCAGCTCGAGGCCAAGCTGCGCTCCCTTGGTGCTAAGGCACAGGCTGTCGTTGATGGGTGAGTACTGTTCCCATTGCTTTACTGACGCATTACAGATCTCCCGAACCGTCACTGCGGCCGTACCCCCCATCCACAGGCGAGAAGAGGAGGCACCCACACGAGGAATCCGCTTCCCCTCACAAGCGCGCGCGTCTCGAGGTGACCGGTTCTCCCCACACACCGACCTCCACCCTGCATCCCCCGGCTCTCGACCAAGGCGCCGATCATTCAAGTCCGCCCAATTTTCCGCCGCGCACTCCATCACCTATGACGGACCCGTCGTCCGCTCATGCAAACAATCACCCTGCCGCTGGCTCGAAAGGACCGAAGTTTGCGACCACTCCCCTTCCCCCAGCCGAAGCCCCTAGCCCGACCACAGATCATATGGACCTCGTAACACGACGTAACGCACCACCACCACCAATCCTCACCACGGCTGGAGCAGGGTTCGGATCCTCTCGTTCCCGCGTCGATCTGTCGTCTCGAAAGGCAGCTTCAAAGGCTCACATGGACTTGGCCACCATTACCGATGAGTCCGTGGAAGCTGCAGGTCCCGCGTCGTTCTTTGGTCCAATTCTTATGCGCAAAGACCGTACCCTTACACCCCCGGCCCTCAGCCCATCTCCTTCCATTGGCGGCGACAACTATACGTTCACGCCAATGCCACTTCCCACGATGGCTGCCTCGGACCCGAACCCAACCGCACGCCGTGAGGGTGCCAAAACTCCTCCCACTTGTGTTGCCCCTTCGCCCAGGCGCGAGTACATGGACGTCGCGCTTAACGGCTTAGTCAACGACTCGCCGGGTGCGATTGCAACGCCCAACTCTCGCACGCTGCTTGGCACGGAGCGCTACCGTGACACGCGCTTCGGTGATGAACCGTTCGTACCCTGGACGTCGCCCACAGTTGACTGCGGTCTCGAAACACCTACACATTAAGCATTGCTACACCTAGAATCCTGTCCCTCACCTGTGCCCGACCTTTGTCCCCTCAATGTCACCTGTTGTTTAGAATTCCACACAATGTATATAAATACGAATCTGAACCGGCACGCACAAGGTCAATGATGAAGAACTTGGTTGGTGGAAGCCAGGCCGTGGCCTCCTTGATCTCATCTAGACTCCAGCCGATACCTGCGTTCAGGTCAAGCTTTCGCGGGGCTCAAGTATTTGTGTCGCCATTGTAAGGACTTGTGGAGAAGTCTGTGTCCGATAAGATCCGTCCCGCCGAGTCGTGAAGAGGCGGGTCGAGAGAGCGACACGGCTCGAAGGATGGCTGGGGATGGCGGCCTTCTTCCAGTAAACTTCGGAGCCAGAGCTCACAAACACATAAAACTTGGCGAGACCAAGGAAACAAGACAACGCAACGAGGGAATCTAACCTCCCCCATCCCCGGATCCCATCTTGAGACCAGATGTTCCTCTACGTGATCTGAATTATGACGTCCTTCCCGTCGGTAAATGGTCATGCACCAAGTCTCCATCTATGTGCTGTCAGCGGTTGCTGTCAGTGATTATGTTAGTGAGACACTCATGGACGTTGGTGGATTGGACGTGCCCAGATCAACGATTAGGAAGCTGTTGACAAGTTGAAGAGCATGAGTCGTCTGATACGCGTTCAACACATCTACATCGGGCCGTCTTGCGTGTCCTGGCCAGGAGTCAGGTTTGGTGATGTCACTTTACCGTCTGCAACCTTCAAGGCGGAGCGCCGTGCGAGACACGACTTGTGGAATAGGCTACAACAGAGACACAAGCGAGCAGAAAGTGGACCGAACGTGACTACTGTAGACGGAACTTCAGCCCGAAAGGAACGCGTGTCTTCGGCAGGGAGATCCGCGGTAGATCGACAGGTAAGCGCGCGCGGTCACGCGTCATATTCTGGAATCCCTGTCAGAGACTCGATCTGGACTGGAGTACGGTAATTCCTGACATTGAACGCATCACAGCACCCGCATATGGGTTGGTAGATCGTGTGGCCAGCCGAACGAGCCGCCGAATGATCCGTTCAGAAGAGCGGGGGCTGTATGTGTTCCAGAAGACTGATACACATGGGCTCGTTCCTTAACCCACGCGTTGGCGGCAGGTGCCGTAACCAGCCACCCCGCCACATCCGCGACACACGCCTCTCGTACCACGACGCAGACTCCCTCACCCGCCATTGGCTCTCATGCTTTCAGTTGTTGATGCCGTAACCTTTCACTTTATTGTCCATTAAAATAGCTCGCCCTGCAGGTTCAACGACGTCATAACCTATTCGACCCGCAGCGAGCGGGAAGGAACAATGCGGGTGTCAAGGTAAATCCGAGATCCGAGACCCGCTCTGGACGGCCGCGGGAGCATGGCCACTGTGGAGATCGGGACAGTTACCTAGGGGTCGTCAGTGACGTCAGACATTGAACAGATGGCCCGCCAGATGGTAGCAATGAGGCATTGACGTCACGCATTGCTGGCCGCTGCTGGGCGGCTACACTGTGCACCAACTGCTCAGCCGCAGAAGTGTGGCATGTGGAACGAGCAAACAAAGTGGGGAAACACTGGTGCATGTCCAGCAGCTCAAGCGATCAAGCTCGTCCAGTCGAACGTGGATACGTGGAACACCGCGCTCGCCACCGGCTAGTCATGTGTTGCCGGCCCCAACTCGGCCTTCCCGCTCCTGGGTCAAAGTTGGGCTCGGTGGAAATGTGGAATGGCTCCAAGACTCCAAGAGGTGTATATAAACAAGTGCCTGTCGTTGAATGAATCCCCATCCTCATCGAAGTGTTCTCAACTCTTCACAGCACTCTCTCAACTCTCTCAACTCAACTACTTTTTCAACACCCTTTTACCTATTCAACATGGCGGAACCCTCCAAGACTAGCGGCCAGGTATGTTCCCGCCTCCCACGCGTATCCCGACGCGTCGCTAACGCTCTCAGTACAACTCGGCCATGGGATCGGCGAAGGAGATGGTCGGCACCGCTATTGAGACCGCGTACCAGGCTGTCGGTGGCTCGTCGGAGCCGTCCTCGTGGACCACTGCCGGCAAGGGTAAGTCTCGATGAGAAGAAACGTGTGAGGGCCAGGTTTTCTGACATTCTACAGAGCAGCACGCCAAGGGCGAGGCTGAGCTCAAGGCCGCCCAGGCTAAGGGCTACGCTGAGGGCCTTGGCGACCGCATTGAGGGCAAGAAGGACTCGATTGTCGGCTCCATCACTGGCGACAATGTTCAGCAGGCCAAGGGGTGAGTTTTAAACGCGAGGAGCGCGCGAACAAGCGCTTGAGAGCCGTTTTCTGACGGAAAAGCAACATCCAGAATGCCAGCGGCAAAGCGCAGATGGAGGTTAACAAGTAATTTCTCGACGTTGTAGGACTGTAGATATGCGTGGAAATGAGTAGTGAAGCTTTCAAGATGGGTGGCGTTGATGGTGGTGGAAGTGGCCAAAGTAGTTTTTGGTGGGATGCCACATTGATGCCACGTTCGTTCCGAATTTTCAAGTCGCAGTTGATGCGCAACTGCATCCAGCATGGTCCGTCCTTCCTCAATGCATCTGAGACGACATGACGCTCGCCTACTTGTGTTGAAGAGGTGAAGGAGACGGAAATGTGGTTCGACGCGCGGCGCGTCAAATTGACCTCTCGCTGCGAGCACTTGTTTGATCCCATAGTCAATGAGAGACTCAAAGTTAGTCCCCGACCGGGCCTGGATTAACCATCACGGTACACTGGTGCCTGTATGCTGAGATATTCTTAATGTCTTGAGGGTGATAAATGCATGGTGGGAAGGGCCAAAGTTTGACAGCAACACATGACCATCGAGATTCCACGGACTCAGTCAAGTGACCGAGTTTTGGGTAGTCTCCGGCTTAGGCCTGCGAGCATTAATATCGAAAACTTGCTACTCTCGCTGAAACGCACTCTCATTGTTCTGCAGAGTGCGGGGTAACCCGCCGGACTAAGGCTTTCTGTAGGTCGAGTGCTCGGTCTGCGAGATTGAAGTGAAGGATTCAGGTAGCCGGGTAGACCGGCCCGCCACATCTTCCGCGCAATTGCCGAATAGGGTAGTTTCACACACTCCGCACTGGGGCCTCATTCCATCCCACACAAACGGACCGTCTCACTCGTGCTGCTCCCTGCGTACTCTCCGGTCTAGTCTTCCCATCTCGGCGTGTTCACATCGTGCTTCTCATTTTCTCACTTTGTCACTTCTGGTATCACTCTAATCCATCACATCCGCACCCGACAGCTATTTCCTTCAAGTCTTGGCGTCATCCTTCATTCTCGTGTGCTGTGGGCCGCACTTCCGGATCAACGTCGCGACCTTCCAGGTGTTCAACTTCCAGTTGCCATCGACCGTCAACAGTAATCCCCGACAGCGTTGTCTTCAGCAATGAATCCCCACTCCTTCTCTCGCAACTACCAACCAGACACCAACTACGGTCGCCCGACCGCAAGCTCGGGCCGCGATCCGTGGAACGACGACCGGCATCACGATTCACGGTACGCGCCGCCCAGCAACGGCGGCCGCAATCCGGCGGCGCAGGTGTTTCCCTCAGGCGGCCCCACTGGGAAGCGTGGCAGCCGGGCTTGCGTGTCATGTGCGTTTTGCTGTTCCCGATATTGACATGTTTTCTGACCGGTGCGCAGGTCGCAAGGGCAAGAACCGCTGCGAAGGAGACCCGACAGGCTCGAACCAGTCCTGCCGACGGTGTCTTCTGAATGGCATCCCATGCGTGTTCGAGAAGGCCTCTGACCGCCGTGAGCGGCCCCGAAACGATGGCAACAACTCGGAGACATGGTCCTCTGGTGATGCGGAGGGACGGGTCGCGTCCTTGGAGAAGAGCGTTCAGGAGCTTGCGAACGGGCAAAGCCAGATCCAGTCTGCTGTAAGTGCACCACCTCTCAGTCGACGCTCACCATCCAGCTGCAGCAAATTCTGTCGATGCTGCCGCAAGGAGGGCTCCAGGGAGGGCTCCCCCAAGGAGGGACGGGCCGCAAACTGTCAACCCCGGGATCAGTCTCGGCGTTCATGCCATCCAGCGAAGGTTCGGGAGTCACCCCAGTTCAAAACATGTTCCCGTCCACTACGTCCCCACCTCAAGTGTTTACCTCCACTTCGCCAGCTGTTACCCACTCTTCGGCGCAAGGACTGGTATTCTCCACCAGCGTGGAGGGTTCCAGGTGCCCGCAGGACGGCGAGCGGCAACACGGGGAGCACAATGGCGACGGCGCGGCCAAGCAGTGGCCAAAGCTGCCAGGGTTTGCTCCGCCTGTGAGTTTATGCAAACCCATCCATACTGACCATGACAGAACCATCGCTTTGGAACATATGGCATCATTCCCGTCTCGTCTGCCCCGCCTTCTCCTAGCCACTCGCGCCGATCCTCTAGGTCGTCGTCGACGCACTCGACCTCGTCCGACGCAGCTGTCCCGTCCTCCTCCATGGTGGCTCCCATCCAGGCTCTGCAGACACTTGCGAACGCAGCCGACCAAGCCGCAGCATTCGCCAACGGTGGCAGTCTCCCTGCTGACGACGCCTCATCGCGCCAGGCCAACGACAGCGGCGGTGAAGAGTCGCGCGGACGCAGTCGCAAACGGAAGCGCGTAACGATTGGAGGAAACACTATTCATCTCCGAGTCAAAAAGCAGACCAAGCCGGATCCGACCCCGCGTAACCCGTTCCCGGATGTCTTGACAAAGGGTCTAGTCTCTGAAGCGGAGGTCAGAGAGTTATGGGAAATGTGAGTGTCGCGCGTAGATGGCACTGACAGCCAAGTTTCTTCACCGGTTGCCATTACTTTGTGCCGCTATGGGACAAGTCATACGATATCTTTGAGAGCTATATTGAACGTACGCCATTCTCCACAAACGGTGAGTATCCATGCTGATCTTCGCACTGACAAACAAGGACTTCTCGCTGTTGCGGCAAAGATTAGAGCTGGCAACGGACCGCTGGGTGAAACTTTCCACCGCTGCCTCGAAGAGGCTCAAGGAATCGCCAGGTCAACGCTTTTCGGTCCTATCGTCCGCAAGGAGGCCGTCATGGCTATGCTCATCTTGAGCGTGTGGAGTCAGTACAGCTGGCTCCCGTGCGGCCATGCTCTGCGCATGGGCCTTGATATGAATCTTCACCGAGCATTGGACAACTTGGCGGATACGACCAGCGACGAGGAGCGTAGCGAAGCTGAGGAGCGCGACCTAGGTAATGTGTGGCCGTCAGACTTGGCTGACCTGACAGTCGTTAGCGCACGCATCTGGCTCAACTGCTGGCTCCACGAGCATCTGTACGTCGACTTGGAGTAACACAGCTGACTCGATAGGTCGAGCTTGGGAACCGGCAAGCCGCTGCTTCTTCGCGACGATTCCTCAGTCCGAGCAGCCCGCGTCCTTCTGTGCGTCCATGCTTACATCCATTCATTCTGACCGTAGTACCCATCCCATGGTATCGGAAACCGACGCCAGCCTGGTCGCTCGCGTGGAACTCGTCAAAATTCGAAGTAGGTTGAAGTAGCACCTAGAGTCACTGACTGGGCCAGTCCGCGTGCTCGAACATCTGGAACCACTCCATGGCAAGGTCAATTCGAGCACCATGTCGTTTGTGCACAAGATCTTCGCAGAGCTACAAAAGTGGTATAACGAATGGCACAGTATTCTCCGGACGCAATACGACGAGGAGAGCGTACTTGTCCGTCTTCTGGAAGTGGACTTGCTGTATGCTCAGCTTTGGACTGTGTGTGTTGCCCTTCGTGGATGCCAGTGGGACAAGGTAGGTCATAGACCCTGGGGTACACTGACAGTTGCAGTTGCCGCACGAGCAGCGTGAGCTCGCCTTCCTAGCAAAGGATGCAGCCATGAAGTGTGTCCAAATCTTCTTGGGCGCTAGCAACTTCCGGCGACACCTCAAATGTGAGTCATTCAGGTGGGTTGGATTGTGCTAATGTGTTAGATGCAACGCACGACCAACTTGCCACCATCGCCTTTGCCGCCGTGTTCCTCCTCAAGATCGCCATGCTGTATCCAAGCGCGATCTCACTCCCGACGCTCAACTCCAAAGTCTCTGAAGTTGCACACGTCCTGTCTGCCGAGTGCTTTGCAGAGCGCTACGCGCTCACACTGAGACTCATGCTCTCCAACTTCCGCCGCAAGACTGGAGCCACATCCACTGTGCCAGGTACGCCTCGAGGTGGTCATCTCGCCAGTGAGACCCTTCCGACAAACCCAAGTGCAGGTCCAGAAGCCATTGGCCAGTTCGATGGTGGCCTACAGAGTTTGCTCAGCCTGCCTCAGATCGGAGAGGGTCTTGGAGAGGGCGTCAACAGCGAGACATGGCCGCTATTTGCCGACGGGGCCGATGGTTTCGCATGGCCCAACGAATTCAGCCCAAGCAATTTACCGTCCTGGTTGCAGGACAACGTGAGTGAAGCGAGGCAGACCTTCCGCTGACCGCTTGCAGAGCTTTGCAGATCTCGGTCTTCCTGTGGACGGCTCGGACTCGCTGTTCTTGCCGCTGGAGTGAGTTGCTGCTGCTTCGTGTGGGTACTGACTGGTGTTCTAGGTTGGCCAATATGTTCCTGCCGTCTGGAACGGCTTCCAGCGCAACTTACAATTTTTCGTTGCCAGATTCGGGAGAAGTCGGCGCGGAGGCGTGGTAGGAGGAGAAGGACGTTTGTATTGGGGATGTAGCGAGATATTTAATGCACAACTTGAACTTCTTGTCTGTGAGGGAACTGGATAATGAGAATATGAGAAGTGTTGAATGTGCACTTGGACACCAGCCGGACATGAGTGGTGGTGGTGCACGAGTAAAAAGTGCCTGGGTGGTGGACTACATACGTACGTCATTGATGGATTGATGGAATGCGCGGACACGTTGTTGACACGCCCTCGGATCGTCGGACCTGTCCGTCTCCCTATGGTCTCAACCGCGTCCTGACAGCCCATGTTGCACCAACTTG
>Ga0160505_101222_pt1 | contig 12554 bp, 5 predicted proteins | sample DIDeMG_FD_108225 | JGI IMG/M metagenome (GOLD analysis project Ga0160505, IMG submission 108225) | Enriched chicken feces microbial communities from UW Madison campus, WI, USA - DID2874_E49_Stillage MG | ecosystem: Host-associated > Birds > Digestive system > Large intestine > Fecal ... | reverse complement strand
TAGATAATCAGTTTATTGTCCTTACATCAAATAGTTACATACAAAATTACAAAACAAAATGACATACAAAAAAGACATGAAATTTCAAAAACATTTGTCTCTATGAGACTGGCAAAGTAGCGGTGTCAGTGCGCGCAATGAGTTCAGACGTTCGATGGCGCCGAATTCTCCATGAATACCGCTCCAAGGCCTTTCTAGGCATCAAGAAGGATCCTCGGAGCGGCCTCCGGGGAAACTTTCCTCAAAAAGTCTCGCTCTACAGATTGTTAATGCTGATATTTGCCTCGGATCGCAAAGTAACACACTTCAACTCAATATTTAAAACTGTGCCTGCCACAACCCATAAACAGATTGCTGACTGTCATACCAGTGATAACTATTTTAATGACTTTAAGTAATGTGTTTAAAGCCAAAAGAAAAAGATTTTGTGTCATTTAATGATTTTCTACAGTTTGTACTATATAATCTCAACAAATTTATTTTCAAGAAATGACACTTTGGCCGAGTTGGTCTAAGGCGTCCGACTCAAGAGTAATCTTCCACTGATTGCAGTGCATTCGGATCTCGTAAGAGGCGTGGGTTCGAATCCCACAGGTGTCATTTTTTGCATTTTTTTTAGCCAATCTTTACAAAGTGAGGTATAGTAGGTAGAGGTCAGGTTTCCCTTAGCACATTGATACTTTCATGGAAAATTCGGCGCCATCGAACGTCTGAACTCATTGCGCGCACTGACACCGCTACTTTGCCAGTCTCATAGAGACAAATGCTTTTGAAATTTCATGTCTTCTTTGTATATCGTTTTGTTTTGTAATTTTTATGTAACTATTTGATGTAAGGACAATAAACTGATTATCTATCTATCTAAAAAAATACGAAGTAACGAATATGCTCATAGAACACTACTTTACTACTTAGAAGAAGCTTTATGGTTTAAAACTTTTTAATACTTTGAATTTCTTGATTGCGATTGTGTGTTGTGGCAACTTTAACAAGCTGATTCCACTCTCTCAAAGACTATTATTCCTTTAATAGTTATTCAAAAAAAAGATCCGACACCTGGCAACATTACCACTATGATTGTGACTCTAGTTAGAAAACAGTTCATCCCATCCTAAATGAAAATATTATGTATTCGGCAATGAACAATCAATAATTAGTCTTCAAAAGTATTTCCATAATTGAAAAATTGAGCTCTCAAAACAACAAGATCAACCACCCATAAAAGTCCGTGCCTAAAAATTCATTGTTTACTTTTTATAGGTATAACATACCTTGGTTTAGTCAAGTAAAGCTGTAATGATTCATTAATCTGTTTTATTATATACAAGATTTCTTGTTTTCAAATATTGTAGGTCAAAGACTCGCAATGTTCAGGAAATATTTCTAGATAAATCCATAAAAGCAAAGCCAAAGACTATTTATATTTTTGAATAGTCTAGTATTGTAACAGGACGTTTCTACTTGGTATGATTAGAACTAAAGGGAGGAATATTTTTGAATATCAATATATGTACATCAATGCAATGAAAGACTAACGAGAGCACCTATCTCAATATAAAGTATTATAAGTTAGTTTTTGATGTTAGTCTAACTGGGTGTTAGAAATCATGAATATAATAGTTGATGATAGAAGGAATTCCCAGGAAATACTTCACTGTATATCAGTAGTCTATATAAAACTCGAGACAGGGCGACACGAGGGAGATGTTGAGCAACTCAGTTTTCACTATTGTAAAATGCTCAGTGCTAGGAATAAGGGATAGGTGACTGTATAATCCATATTTTCCGGTACATTTAGTCAGGTAAGTCAGACTAAAATCAGATTCATAACCACAGTAGAGTTAATGTTTAACGCTCTTGGGTTTATAACTGAGAATTTTATTGTAATAAATATATTCATATGACTCTTTTTTTCTTTCTTTTTTTGCCGATATACATATAAAACTAACCTGATAAATGATTCTGAAGTAAACAAATGCTGAAACTATAGACAAGTATCTAAAAGTTTAGATACACGGATCAGGCTTATGGTTGATTCATTGTATATTACAAAACTCTCTGTTTGAAGCATCATTAAGTAGTCTTGTACTGCCAAAAGAAAATTTAAATCACTCTAATTATCATCAATATTATTTGAATTTTTTTATGTGATATCCTTTTGAAAATGTTCTAGTTATATCAGTCTAATCCAACTAATGGACCCTTGTATTTTTAAGGAAATCCTAGAAAATATCCTTCGTAACCTCCTTGAGTTTTTCATATGTTGTGAAAATGATAGCGCTCGACGGCGCAGCTCGGGCAATAGTAATCCCACAACCGCGATACAAAGCCTTGATTCCTCCGTTCCTGTAAATTGTTTTACCGACCTGATAAAATCCGGCACTACGCTTATTTTTATCTCCAGTCAGAGCTTCTGTTTGAATCCGGGACTTGATGGTATCTGCAGGAAAAAGCGAGAGATTAAAAGCAACTCCAGACACAGCACCAGCAATCATAGACTCTCCTGTCGTGTTGTAGTCTCTGTTACCAGCACGAGTTCGGAACCAACCGGAAACATATTCGTAGCAACCAAACCACGCAGAGCTTCCTCCAGCTTCTCTTAGTAGTGTACCAGTTTGACCACGCCAAAGACCTCGAATTCCTTCGCGTTGATAAATTCCCGAGACCAAGCTAAACATACCCGGCATTTTCAACGTATGAATTTTCTTTGCATCAACACGGGGTCCATTGACGTTATTACCACTTAACCCGGGATTTGTATTGTTGTTACTGCCACCACTAGAACCATAAGAATGGTACAAGGATTGAACTTGCATTTGGCATTTAATAAGTTCAATAGGTGTCAAAATGAATGAAGTTACAACTCCACTAATAGCACCACAAACAAACAAGGTACTGAAAGGAAGTTTTTCTGTCTCCTCAATGTGGCGATAGAATTGGTGTCTTAGCAGTTTCTGTGCCCACTCGTAGCTAAGGAAAAGTGAAGCATTTTCAGCCGCTGCGCCGACAATCGGTGATCCAACGCCCCGATACAAGCCTGCAAAGCCATCACGACGGATACTTTGCTGAAAGCAGTCCAGAGGTCCACGAAAGCGAGCTGGAAGGTGATCGGGCTGAGATTGGAGGCGAACTTTAATGGTGTCAAAAGGGTATTCAATGACTTTGCCAGAGGCGCCCGCAATGGACCCGCAGAGTACGTCTAGTACACTGTCTTTGAAGCTAGAGGTAGATGTCATAACTGAAACAGAGACATGGAGGAACAGATAGTGTAAAAGTTAGACAATGTCAAGCCTGAGGTCTTTTTCAAAGAAATAATAGACAGTGCGGGATAGCTAGAATATAAAAAGAGAGAGAAATTGGGAATTTGCAATTTTCACAATTTTGTTCAAAATCCAAAAAATTTTTACGCAAAAAACACGTGACCTAAAGATCATCCACTGATTTGCTCTTAAATTTGCGACCCGATCGATCGGCTGTTCGGTACAAAAACCTCGACCCGACGATATCAAAGTCAATGCTTGCACCGTTGGCATCATTCACGGTAAATTGAAACAATGTACCACGCTTTTCAACAATCCGCAGTCCTCCAATTTTTTCTCTAATGCTGATTCCACTCTCGGGGCTGGGTTTTACCACAATCACAAAATTGGACCGGCCCTCCCATAGCACTATCCCTTGGAGACCGACCATGCTAGGATTTTTTGCTGATACAACCTTCAATTTTGCACCATGAAAGTCTGCTGATGCCAATTTTCCTGCAATTTGAACTGTGTGTTGAAGACTGATGGATTGTGCCGAGGAATTCTCATGAGGGAATAGAAGACTTGTAACATAATCATTCCAGAGACCGTTCAAGGGGAGATACTGCTCATAAGCTGGAATTCCGTGATCAGCAAGATACTTTGTCGTGATTATTGCAGACAGAGAGATATTTCGGCCGCCATCTTTGCGCAGTCTCTGTTCTAGCTTCTGCTGAGCAGTCTGTGCCGCCTTTATGAACTTGGACAGTCCCGTCCGTGCGTGCGCAAGTCGCGATGGTCTATCATCTTTTTTAATGCCTCGATTAGAAACTTTTTTGGCAATTTCTTCCTGAGTCTCCTGTTTAGCAAACGATTGTGCAACAACCAGGTATGGCTTCTGGGCACCTGTCAGACTGTATCTGTTTTCAAGAATCTCTGCAACTCTCTCCGGTTCATGTGAGTGTGACAGAAGTGATTTTTCAACCTCTCGAAGTTCTGGATCAACGCCGCTCATGATTAGGCTTCTGGATATTTGTGTAGTGAATCAAAGATGCAAAAATCTAAAAACAAACAGAAGTTATCTGAGAAAGCATAGACTCCTCAATAGTTGGCAATGGCAGAAGAAATTAAAAATTTTCAGCGTGATTTTCACGTGACTAAATAAATCTGAATTAAGAAACATTCTAGAATTATGCACCAAAAGCAGGGTACTCTACAACATATCAAAACATAGCCTAGTCTGAGCCCAATGCATAGATGGAACTTAATTCTGTGCGTGTTCAATGAACTGATTTACTGAGGTCTACAGAAGCAAAGAATGTTTGCTTTCGGCACTGTCAGGCGCTTATGTATATGCTTTTGTTTTTTTCAGCAATAGCTTTCTTGCTGATTTATGGCACCATCTTGACAGTTATGGATGTCTATATGCTTTTGCAAGATACGCATGAAAAATAATGAGTCGATTAATCGTCTGTTCGTTATTCATTAGTCCCATAAAACTATTAACAAAATTATTTTCAAAGATTAAAAAAGAAAGAAAAGAAATTGGCACTATTAGTACAAAGCAGAGATATAAGCGATTGTTTTGTTTTGAATTGATAAATTCAAGGTGCATATCATACCATGAGGGTTATAGTAAAATAGTTAATAAAGGTTGGAATATATTACGGGGGTGATCGTATTTAAAAATCAAAAACTGTCTTAAGATTTCCCTCCCTAAGGCGGGCTGTTACGTCAGTTTAATAGATTATACAAACAGGCTTCTGAAGCTAGCTGCTAGCAAATCATTGCAAAAACTGGATGTGAGGGTGGCACAATTTGTTAAAAAACATGATTCAAAAAAAGAAGTTTTTTAATATATATATTAGTCAAACACGCCTAGACTTTGCTTATATTAACCCGAAAAATAATATTAAAATCACTTTACTAGCAATAAAATTAAGCTGTATTGCAAATGAGCCTTAAAAGTTAAGGTCAATGATGACCAGATTCCACTTACAGGTTTACGGCTTCTAATTTTCATTTAAAAAAAGAAAAAAAGCCAATAGCTTGCAAGAAAAAAATGGTATATGTAAATAGTATTAATGGTAATGATGTATGAGATTTTGTAGAATCTTACTGCTGTTGAATGAAACAGTTAAATATCACGGCGGGTGTTGTAAGAGGATACTTTACGGTGCCTTGTATTTGTATATGTAAACATAAGTGTAGTAGCAAAACAAGTGATTGTATTTAATCTGTTCCAATTTGTTAAACTTGTGGTGTTAGTCGAGTCTTATGGTTGAAGCTGTTTTACAACCGTATTAGATAGGCGTATTTGGTTATGCCAGGGGTTAAGCTATTATGCGGAAATCATAAGATTGGCACTTTACTAATCCCTGACTCAATATTTAGTCAGCATTTTATCACCACGTTGCCGGTTGTGGACATTATTTCTAACTCATCATCAAATCATTTCCAGTTTTACCTACCATCCTGAGACAACAATATGAAGTTACTCACCTGGACCGTCCTGCTCAGCGTTCTGTTTGTATTCGTAGCGGCTGTGCCGGTCACGGAAAACAGCGAAGAAGCACCTATCGAACTCACCCTTGAAAACTGGAAAACTCATGTCTCCGAAGGTGTCTGGTGGATCAAGTTCTTCTCCCCCTACTGTCATCATTGCAAGGCCTTCGCGCCAACTTGGACCAAGCTTCATAAAGAATTTAAAGACAACAAGGATGTCCATTTTGCTAATGTGAACTGTGTGACACAGGGCGATTTGTGCAGCCAAGAGGACATTATGGCCTATCCTGCGATCAACCTGTACAATGATGCCAAGCTACTCGACTCTCAACGGTCAAATACTGGAGATTATTTTAAAAAATATATTACGAAAAAACTCGGTGAGATCAAAGGTGAACCAGCATCCGAAAAGAAAACTGAGGACGGTGAGAATACTGACGAAAAGAAGGATGGCGAAAAGAAGGATGACGAAAAGAAGGATGAAGAAAAGAAGGTTGAAGAAAAGAAGGTCGATTCTGACAACACAGCGACTGCAACTGGCAAGTTTCCTAAATTCCCAGCCTCTACTGATGAGGTGAATCAAAAATACCCCGGCGTTGCTGAGCCCGCCGAGAAGACCGACAAGGAAAGCACAGTGCCCAACCCTAATGGCAAGCCTGTCGAGCTTGACCTCAAAACTTTTAATAAACGTGTCACTTCTACCAGAGACTCTTGGTTTATCCAGTTTTACTCTGGTGAAGTTCCTCGAGATTTCCAGGCTACCTGGAAGGAGGTGGCTATTTCTGCACAGAATAAACTGAACATCGGCCAGGTTAACTGTGACGTCGAGGTAAAATTATGCAAAGAGGCTGGTGTGACTGAGACACCCATGTTTAAGTTTTTTGCATCGTCCTTTCAATCAGAATACCAGGGCCTTCGTGGAGTGGGTGATTTGGTGCAGTTCTTGGAACGTGCAATTGGTGCTAGAAATCCCAAAGAGGTTACAGTGACTGACTATGATAAGCTATTCAAGTCAGAAGATGAAGTGACCTTCATCTACTTGTACGATAAGGCAACTTCTAAGGAAGACTTTCAAGCATTAGAGAAGCTAGCAGTTGCTACAGTGGGAACCGTCAATATTGTTAAATCAAAAGACGAAAAGCTTGTGAAAAAATTGAAAGCTGAGCATCTACCTGCTCTTATTGCTCTTTCAGCTGGAAAATCTGTTCCCTTCCCTGCACAAGCCTCGTATGAAATTCGCGATCATAACCGCCTTATTGAATGGGCACATGAGAACCGGTTCCCACTGGTTTCAGAACTGACTCCATTCAATAGCAAAGATCTTTTCAAAGATCGTTTGGTTGTGCTCGCCATCTTAGACCCGCGTGACGAGGGCGACACCAAGGCTGCGCTCAAGGAGCTTAAGACTGCGGCACGCGAACTACAAAAAATTGAGCAGCGCGAGAGTCACGAAGAACTTGAGGAACTACGCAAAAAGAAGCAGCTCAAAATAGATGAGGCCAAGGACAAGGGTGACAAGAACGCTGAGGAGGAAGCCTCCCATATCCGGATCGAACTGACTAAGCGCCAAAAGATTAGTATTGCTTGGATTGATGGAGTTTTCTGGGAGCGATGGGTCAAAGAGCGATATGGTGACAACGAGGGCCACAAGTCACGGATTGTAATCAACGACGAGTCAACTGGCCGGTTTTGGGATAGGAACTGGGGTAATGGCATTATAATTCCCTCTCGTGCACAGATTTTAGAAACTATTGAAGAAATCTATAGTAAGCACCCGCGCGTGAAGGCCACACAGCTGCGTTGGAGAATGAGCCTTTTGACTAAACAGGGGCGGAATTATATTCTGGAGCATTTGATGTTGACGACATTAAGTTTCCTGGCTGTTCTGTTGTTGGTTGTCACATACAGAAGACGGATCATGGGGACACTTTCTACACTACTGCGAGAGCGAGGTTCATCATCACCAACATCTTCCTCAGAGGGTCTTCTTGGAAAGCAGGATTAAAGCTACGTAGATTAATTATAACTGGATACCAATTTAAAAATATTTTGAAAGTAAGAAGCACACGAGCATTCACGTTTGAAGCTGGTCGTAACGAACCAACTCCAACTACTTAAAGAAAAAGCTGTACTTGAACACCTCTTTAATGGCAACATAAATTAGTGCTTGGTGAGTATGGGCAGCATCGCCACACAAGCATTATAAGCACTTGTTCCCAACAACCGTGCCAAGCCCAAGCCACCAAATAGGGTCTTTGAGAGCATTAGATATCAACGCTGCATATCTGTAAGATCCAAATGAAGAACTCAGCGAAAGAGGGGGCATAAGAAAAAAAGAACTGTTTTGCTTGAAAAAAAATATTTTACGCAATTTTTTACGCAATTTTTTACTTTTGTTCTTGTTAACAATGGTGGAATCTCAGCATTGAATACCTGGACAATATTAGCATGGGGAGCTGGAGAAGGACTAAAAGAGGAGAGAAGGTAGGTAGCGACTAAAACTTTTCTTCTTCGAGGCGAAACGTGCAGTGGATGGCGTCTGGTTTGGGTTGGAAAAAAAAAAAAAAGATTACTATTTGGACTCCCAAAAAAGCACCAAGAACAAAGCAATAGACGATAAAGAAATAAATGAGGAGACTGAAGGAGGGGCGACAGAAGAGGAAAAAAGGGGATGCGACGAGGTCGTCGAGGACCCGGTAGATTCAATATGGAGCGTAACAAAAGAAAAAATAGAATTTGGACTGGTGGCTTTTAGGACCAATGAAAAAAAAGAAACTTTTATTGTATTTGGTTTTGCATGCCACCTTCTTTCTAGAAACCGGAAATAAAAGTTGAAAACAGTGAGACCCAAACATTTGTTTTCTTCTCGTTTTCATTATTATTTGGTTGTTTTTTTTTTTAAAAAAAAAGAAATAATTTTCTTATAGCGAAATACCCACTGGTACCTCGACTTTGTCATTTTCATCTCATCGCAACAGTCCTGTACTGCCCATAACTTTTTTTTCTTTTGAATTCTTATTGTTGGCAAGTAGCACGTTTCTTGTAATATAATAAAAGCCAATTCTTCATTTTAATTTTTTTTTTCCCTCATTCTTTTGATAACCTTTTTTTTTTTTTTTTAAAATTTTTCTTTTTTTTTTTTTTATTTTTTTTCTCTCTCATTCTTTTTTATTTCTTTTTTTTTTTTTTTCAAGACTTCGCTTTTGTTTATTATCAATCATATTAATACACCTTAACATTATTTTTAAATTTGAACTTTCATCTCTAATTTTCATTAAAAGGATTACAAAGCCTTATCATCAAATACTAAGCATCTAAAACCACCATGGACTTACAACCTACTTTCACCGGCTACATTTCTTCCACTGAGGATGCTCTGCTGCTATTTCAGGCTACCATCGACGGCAAGCTTTCCGCCGTTTCGCGCCGACCTCACGACCGCGAGCGCACGGAACTTGTCCGATCTGGCGCGGTTTTTGTGTTTAATGAGCAAACATCAGGTATCAAGCGATGGACAGACGGAATTGCTTGGTCGCCCTCGCGCATATTGGGCAATTTTCTTGTTTATAGACAACTTGAGAAGCCGTTCACACCGGGTGAAAAAAAGCAAGCCAGAAAGCGCTCTAGCAGCACCTCTTCGGCATACTTGCAAACCGGAGCTCCATCTCACAGCGTAAAGAACACGTCTCCCTACTCGCAGTCGACACGAAGTCGCCGGAACTCAAATGTTATGGGAGGACAGTACGGCACTGGCGAAGAAATCAAGTACCAAGTCGGGGCACCCGGCGGCATGACCGGCTCTTCATTACCAATCCAGCTAAGTATGCCCAATCATATGCCACCACAAGATGGCAATAAAGCATTTGCCGGCAACCTTGAAAAGGAAATGACCATTGAGCGCTCGCTGGTCGGCTCGCTCGTTGATTCTTATGGGTTCAAGAAGGATGGCCTTATCAAAAAGACTATATCGATTGTAGTTCAAGGCCAAGCACATCATCTTGTTTCATACTACAGGCCTGAGGACGTTATTTCCGGCATTTTCGAAACTCCTAGAAACAGTCCCCATCTTAAAGATATTGTACTCTCTGACGAAATCACCCATAACCAAAACTTTCGCATACCACTCGAGACTAATAACGACATGGCACGCAAATCCGTTGACAACAGCGCCCAGCATCTCCACCAAATGCAGATCCCACATCAAGTACCTCAGATGCACCACCCACATCATCACATGGGTCAAGCGGCACCGGCCCCTGTTTCGTACATGCCCGGCCCACCTCAGGCCCTGGGTGGCCCGCCAGGCTACGAAATGGGCACTTACGAGATGGAGGATCTGCTTAAAAATGGTGGGGGTGTCAGCGCAGCGGGGGCAGCAAGTACAGGTTTGCCTTACTTTCGCACTAACCAACCCTTGAACAACTCCTCTTATATGGCCGCCACTGCTAATCCGGGGTACCGCAGCTATGGGTCTTCTTCTCTTGTCCAACCCCAGGAGCAATATCAGAACCAATTTGTGCAACCTGAGTATTACTCTACTGCGACCGCGTCGTCGGCAGCAGCTGGCATGCTGGCCACCACCACTGCAAGCCCACAGTATCAGACTGGCCATCTAGGAACCGGCACTAATGTGTACTTGCCATCCCTGCCACCTCTCGCTCAGAACTATTCTTATCAAAACTACAACAACAACAACAACAACAACAACACCACCACCAGCACTGCCGGGTCCTTCAACACTGTTCCCGGCGAGCCCTCACAGCCGGTGCAACAGGTGTAACAACAGCCAATGCAGCAGCAGCAGTATTTTGAAGAGTCGAATCCTCACCGCCTTCTTGAGTCCTTAGTTGCTATCAGCACCCAAGACTACTCTATTCGTCCGGTTATTGCTACTGTACCGCAGCCACTTCATCGACGCCAACCCCCATCAATGTTGGCTACGACTATACCTATGGCACTGATTCTCAGGGCCAATGGTAATTTATTTTATTTATTTTTATTTTAGTGTATTTTGCTTTATTTCTACCGTAATGACTTTTTTGTATACCTAATTTATTAATCTTAGCGTTTTTATTTACTTGCCTTAAAGTTTCAATACCCTTTTGCAGCAGTGCCTTCTAATATTATTCATGCTGATCTGTCTATTATCGAATTTGGAAATTATGACTTCAGTATAAACAAACTCAGTAAAGATCTCTATGAAGACTTCATAGAGCTCTACCTGTAAACATTTTTTTTGTTCCGGGTGTTGCCCAACTCTCGGGTTGCATGTGAAACAGGCAGGCGGCTGCCGACGGCCATGACTCGACCTCAACTGGCTCCCAAGTTTATATTGCGTAAGGCTCGGTCAAAATTTCTTTTCTTTTTCCTCTTTCTTTCTTTTTATTTATTTTGTTTTTGATTAGTTGAGAAAGAGACAGTAGTTGTCTCAGCTAATAGCCGTGCTGCCATTATCATCATGGAAGTTAAAGCCACTAAGCTTCTAGCATGTGAAAAAGCAAACCAGATTCAAATATCAATCTAGTGAACTTGTTCTTACCTGAAGTACAGCTTTAGGTCTCGCTCTGAGACTGGTGTAGATACTTGGGCAAAAAGCCAATAGAAATAACGCTGCTAAAAAGGCCTCGAGAATGTTTAGTTGAAATTGATCCGTCCCAAAAGACCAAAAAATAAAAAATAAAAAATAAATAAAAAAAGAGCCATCCAAAACCATGGGAGCCAAAAGCAGTAACCTGGCTCTTTGTGCACCGCCTGCAAGAAAGAAAACAAGAAACTACTCACATAACTTGAACCCAGCTTACTGGACTCTCTACTGGAGGGAATCTGACGGCCCTTGAAACGATTTTCGCACCTACGGGTAGAGGCGTGCAACGAAAGAAAAAAAAAAACCTCAGATCCAAGTAAGCCTGGCGTTTTTTTTTTCCGTATTTAATATATGAACAGACCTAAATAACGATCTTCTATTACTACCATAGTATCCCAATTATAGACCACAAGATCTCTAGTTTTTGTCTACACCACAGTGGTACAAGATAAAGCTGGATTTGGTATTTTATTTTCTCTTGTTGTTTATTTTATGGGTATTGTTAAAGTTTCATATCCATTTATTAAAGTCTCATATCCATTTGTTAATGTCTTCTCGTTGTAAAAAAAACAAAAAAAAAAAAAAGAGAGAGAGGAAAAAAAAAAACGAGATGCATGGAGACTTATTGGGCAGGAGCACTACTGCATGGTACTCAAAATAGAAGGAAAAAGAAAAAGAAATGTGGGTGCCGACTCATAACCACTAAAAAAAGAGTCTCCCATTTTTGAACCGAAAACACGCCCAAGGCAAAAGGGTTTCATGCGACACATGAAACAAAAACCCGTGAAAATGAGCATTGGGGCAGCGAGTGGTGTTGTTATACACAGGTCCTGTAGTCATGATAAGTTTCCCAGTGGTTGGTATACTGTGGTACTGGGGGAATCACATTGTTTCTTTTAATATGCTGTATTGTTTAAATTGTCAACAGAGTACCAACCGTCGTTTAAAACAAAGTCGTGGCTTCTAGCTCCAACTATAATGCGCTTGAAAAGACTCGCTCGATGAGAGCTCATTCACCGATGCATTTCTTGCTAGACCGGTATTCAACTAGATTGGATTTTGCCATCTCACGAACCAAGACCCCAACCGCCATAAACTCTCTGTCGGGGTTTGAAGTTTGGCAAAAAAAAAAAAAAAAAGACCCACGTGGCCCCCCCTGCTTTTTAAAACTGCCTGTTATTTTTCTCAGGTAAGATGCCCACAAAAAAAAATAAGAAAGAAAATTT
>Ga0160505_101221_pt1 | contig 12554 bp, 5 predicted proteins | sample DIDeMG_FD_108225 | JGI IMG/M metagenome (GOLD analysis project Ga0160505, IMG submission 108225) | Enriched chicken feces microbial communities from UW Madison campus, WI, USA - DID2874_E49_Stillage MG | ecosystem: Host-associated > Birds > Digestive system > Large intestine > Fecal ... | reverse complement strand
CACCTTATTTTTTTTTTTTTTCCCTAAACCTATCCCTATTTATCAACCAACCATATCCATCCTCTTCAATTTTTTTTTTTTTTTTTTTTTCACCTCACGTCCAAAATTTTCATTCCTAACCCGACGACGACGACGACGACGCCTGGATCACTGTCTTTTTAACACACACACACACGACTTTACATTATGAGCACACCGTCGCGCGCCCGTCTTGTTGAGCTGACCAAGCTCTCGAAGCAGATCTTCCACGAGTCCTTCAACCCCGAGCAGACCCGCCGCGGCACCCGCGTGCTGCGATCCGCTCTGCGTGGACCCCAGGTTGCAAACTACTACTACCCCAACTACTTCCCGACTTTCAAGCAGATGAGACTTACCCATCCTGATCTGTACCTGGTTGACATGAAGGAGCAGTACAGATTAGATATCAACAATGAGTATGTGATTTTTCCGTCACCACTTGAAAATATATATATATATTTTTTCCCTGTTAATACTAACTGTAACATTTTCTTTTCTACAGCCGACGAAGAAGAGGTAAGGGTGCTCCCCCGAAGAGCAAAGGACCCAAGGACGAGAAGGGAAAGAAGAAGAAATAAGCAGGTTTGGGCTAACGGCGTCGACATTATTGCTACCTGTTTTATTTTTTTTGCTGTTTCCGTTTCACGAGAACCTGCACTCTCCTTTTATTTTGTTTGTTCATATTCTCTTTTGTATATACTCTCACATATTATATTTGACATTTCATCACAATCCTCTTTTGTTATTTTTAAGACATTTACGTCTATGACACGACAAGGATGAACCAGTTTCTAAGATTTCCCTCGGTAAATCTTTTAATCTGAAAGTCTGTAGTGTGAATTGGATTTGGTGCGTACAAATTAGACAGGCAATTTTAAATACGGACTTAAACAGTACAGACTTCTAACAACACTTTTTGGTGTCAAGAAAAGAATTTTTTTTTCATCACAGAATACACAATATAGCTCTGGTAAACGTTGTGGGCCGCTGTTAAATAGTATAAATGGTGCCTATAACAGTCAAGGCTCAAGTCATTTGTTAATACAAACGTTTGTGTATTTCTATTTCATCAAATCATAACTACATATCTCAATAACAAATGTGCAAATAAATAATAGTCCTCCATATAAATCCATATCGTTCTAGTCTAACACTAGCCATTAATACTAGCACCTCCTTCTTGCTAGTCACTATATTCCTCTTCGTCGTCAAACTGGTCAATCTGGATTTTGGGTACGCTGACAACAGGATTGTGCCACGCAGTAGGAAGACCATCGCTATTACTGCTGTCAGTGTCCTGAAGATCGCCACCATCCTCAAATGGCGATGCTTGCAAGCGGCCCTCAAAAGAATCACCATTGAGCCCCAAACCCAGAGTAGCTCCAGTTGCGGCACTATTAGCAAACCCAGCCCCAGTGGTGGTGGCACTGTTGCTATTCTTACGCGTTTGCACCCGCCGTCTAATGATGGCCTGCGCCAAAAGCAACGCCGACGCAGTTCGTTCCTGGATGATACGTGATGTGATGCGACGCTCAATATCACGATATCGTATATAATCATGCAATTTCAAACACTTACTGTATTCCATGTCCTTGTAAAAGGGGAACTGAATCAGTAAGTTGTGGAAGTTAATACCACGCTCTGGGTCTGCAAGTAAGAATGCGTGATGACAGAACTTTTCAAACCGATCGCGCTTTTCTGCAAACCATTGCTTCGGATACATCCGTAGCTCTTTGTTAAGCGCTTGGATGTCAACTTTGTATTTGTCATCAGTCTCCGCCATAGAATTCTTCAAAATTGTTCGGATCTTCCATGGTTCATCATGAATGTGAAGAGAAAAGTATCCGTCAAGTTGTGCCAACAGATTATACAATTGATTGCGTGGTATGTAGCCTGTTGAGTTTGGATCAAACTTGTACCAAATATTCTTGAACCGTCGAATCTCGTCACGGTTAATATTGGTGTCTGGTTTGCGCGACACGTAGCTAAAGTTCTCGTATATCAGCGACACAAACATGTTGGCAAAGATATACATCGAAATGATGTTCCACGAAATGAAAAGTATGTATGCATAAGCTGCACTACCACAGTCAGAAAAACCATCGGGCGAAACATAACAATTTGGATAAACCACAAGGTAGTCATTTAAAATTTGGTTCCATCCCTCACCAAGGCTCATTCTGTAAAGCAGCACAAGTGCCTGTGGTACAGTCCGAAAGTTGATACTATTGCCACCATTAGGACCCAATCTGGTCAGCCCAAACACTTGGTTAAAGGCAATACCATAAGCAAGAAACAAGATAGCCCACACAATTAACAGGTTTCCAATATCAGACACAGATGCGGCACAGGTCTTGAGTAGCTGATCGAGTCTCCTACTGCGTGGTATTAACAAAATCAGGATGCTAACCAAAAAGAGCTTCTGAAAATTGTAAAAAACGTTTGAACGTCTATCATTTGTTGCAAGTAGCAAAAGAATCAAAGAAATGGTAGTCACAAGTAAAGCATAAATATCCCATCGTCTTCGGAAAAACTTGCGTATTCCAAGTGCATAAAGCCGCAATAACACGAAAATCAGGAAAGTTGATGTAAAAAAAATCAAGACAATCTCTCGGGCGAGCTCTACAGCATCAGACCGGGGATAGTACTCAACAATCAATATAATGGCAATAACAAATAAATTGCCTGTCACAGCCCTGCTGAACCAGGAAGATTGCCGAGTAATCAGTAGCAATAACTTATGACGAAAACTACCTAGAATCACTGGCGGTCGAATAGAGGGCCGTACCATTTTCAGAGTCTTTTCAATTTCATACCAGTTTTTCTGTTCTTCTGTCATATAGGCAGAGCCTCTTGTAACAGCGTAGTTTTGGATGATAACCGACACAAACAATGTGATAATGAAAATTGTGCCAATAAGGTTGTAAAACATGACAAAAACGCCATTAAATGCATTGGAATAATACATAGGCTGGTGGAAGGGACCAGAAATATTCATCACTGATGATAACACGTCAGTCCAGCCTTCCAGTGAAATGATCTCGAAAAGAATTAACAATGAGTGACCAAAGCTATCAAAATCAAAGTAACTGGTTGAAACAGCCTTTGGAGACAAAATCTCCCAATTAAATGGTGTAGTTAAGAATTCCCCAACGCAATTGCTCAGTTCTCCAGAGTAGCTACTGTCATTACAGGAAAACAGACGGCCTCTGAAAATATTGAGGCCCCAAACCGAGAACGGAAAAAGAAGGCCAAATGCCACAATGGAAGCCGTAAATAGTTTCCAGACGCCAACAATAATAACATTATGAAAAAGTTCCTGCGCCTTAGAACTGAAACTCAATAATCGAAGAGCTCTCAGTGCCTTAAACGCTCGAATTAGACGAGAAGCCTTGTTGTGATTTGTTACCTGCTGGATCAAGTTGACCCATAGTGTTATGAGGACACCAAAATCGATAATACCCCATACAGACCGTAAATATGCATTGGGAGTGAAGTAAAGCCCATCAGCGATAATCTTGATTATACTTTCCAAGGAGAAGATACCAACAAACATGGCATCTGTTGAAATAAACCAGTTCATACCAGGGTGTCTATCTATCAGCTCCTTGTAGTAGATCGGTGTGACAATAACAGCAATAACAACTAGTCCAACCGTCGATAGAAGCATAGCAATAGAAAACATATACCACATAATAGGTCGAGGGTTCGTACCCTCAATTCTAGTTCCATAACTTGGCGCCACAATTTTCTGACAAAGCACACGCAAAGGATGATTTGGCCCAAAAATCTTGAGAGATCGATTGTAGTCGGGATGTTTCTCTAGGTACTCGCGCTGTTGTTTTTCAATTTCATTCTTGGTACGAATCAGCTCTGTAACCATACTTTCTGTGTTTGGGTGGTGTCTGTTTTCATAGCCTTTAATTTCATTTGGATCATGAAATGGGTTGTCAATGTTTTGAGCCCGCCGCTTTTCCAGGTAGGGATTAATAATCCTTGATGGGACTTCAATAATTGTTTTGAGAAGTGAACGTGAGTTCTTTTCTTCAACCTCAATTTTATGGTCCATTCCATAATTATCTTCATTTGACAAAAAGTTATCCATTCTATCCTTCTGTAAAAGCTGGAAAACCGTTTCGCCATTGTGAATATTCTTTGTTCTCCTCTTAATCTTGAACTTTCTGATAAGAACATCTCTAGTCTCCTTTAGATAGTTTTTATTGTGCTTTTCATTAAGCACATCAACAAAAAAAGCTTTGATCTGTGCCTTGCGCTTATTTTCCGGAGAAATTTCCAAGTTTTCAGTAATGACAGCAATAAACATATTTAAAACCACAAAACTGGAAAGAACAAACCAAAACATGAAAAAACCAGCAACACAAATACGCGAAAAGTTAGAATCCGTATTCTCAACGGCAAGATAAAGCATGCTCGTCCAGTTCTCAGTCGATGAGACCATATACATTCCAAGAAATGCATTAGCCAAATGTTGAAAGGCAATAAAGTTGGTTTCACCGTCAGATTTTATAGGAATGGCACCACGTAATAGGACACAAGCAAGAATTGCAGCAAGAAACGTCAGCAAGTAGTAGAATAAAGTAATGTTGAGAATCGGGCGAAAGTTGCTTAGGACACGCGCCCACAAGTCTCGAACAAAACCAACTGCAATAACTAAACGATAGAACCGAGCAATTTGAAAAACTGAAAGCCAACCATAAACCTGAGTGTTGTTTCGAATTGGAGAGATCAAAATAATAATGGTCGCCACCGCGAGAAAAACATCAATGCAGTTCATGACACTTGTAAAAAAAAACTTGAACCGAGGAAGGTAGATGGCAAATCGCAGCAAAATCTCCACAAACAGAAATCCAGTCACAAACATCTCAAACCGTTGAACGGAATTAATCTTGGACTGTGGGGAGTTAAAGCTAAGTGTGCATTGCATAATAAGACCAAGAAAGATAATAATGAGTGGTATGTCGCGGCAATAATGATAAATTCGGCCCAAAGAGTTACGGCAAATGTGCTGAACATGAACATTTGTACCAGAGAATAATGCGGCGACTCTATCAGCAGCATCACTAGTATTTCGGTAAATACCCATACTTTCGCGTGTTCTCTCAAACGAACTTACAATAACGGCAATAAACAAATTTGTTAGCCACAGTCCAAGTGCTAGTGTCCCAATAATAAAAAATAAACTCGCAATAAGATGTTCAGAATCCACAATACTGTACATGATATCTGAAAATGTGTTGACGGACATAATAACAAAAACAATCTCAAGGGACTGAAGAATGTTGTCAAAACTGATTGTACCTGAGATTGGATTTTCAAGTGTTAAACACTTAGAGTTGGTAGGGCAGGTATATCCCTTGGCGGTCGTGGAAAACTCATTCTCAATATCAATATACGGAACGCGCTCTCCTTCAAGCATAAAGCTTCCACAAAACTGGTCAGTCATGACGTATGTGTCTGACGCATTGAGGGGGTTGACCCATACACAGTTGCGACGTAATGAATTGTTAAAGCTCTGAACGCCTATGATTGCAAATAAAATCCTGTTTTGTTTGAGTTAATTTCTATTCCATATAGTTTTAGGCTTGGGGGGTTTTTTCAAACTTACCAAAAGAATCCTACAAAAATGCTGACATTCGTGAGCAAAGGGGCTGCTACTTTGAGACTCCTCAGCACAGATGATGTGCCTGAGGTAAGGTTTAATAAATGCAAAATTGGAAGAGTACTGATCATTCGGAAAACGAACAATTCCTTTTTCACACCAAACTTATCAATTGAGAACAGTTGTGAGATCCAGTAGCTGACAACTGCAATAAATTGAATTCTGTTCCAGCTGCTACGCAGATAAGCACGATCCTGTGCGTAACGAAATGACGGCGTGATGTGAATAGTATGGGCCTCTTGTAGGGCCGGTGGGGATTTCCAGTTCTTGGGAATTAGACTTGCAAATGTGGGAACTAGTGGTGTATGCTTGACGCGTCGTTTTCGCAATCCCTCAGGAACAGGAGATAACGATGACGTGAAGGGTGTCTCATTTTCATCAGCGGGAATGCCAGCTTTGAAGGTCTTTTTGCGCTGTCTGTCGTCCCACAGTCCATATGCTATTATACTAGCTATGCAAATTGCTGTGTAGCAAATAAAAATACCCAACAAACACCAGTTCACCCATGGATCGTGCCAGTGCTCTGTGACCAAAACATAGTTTTCATGGTCCTTTGGATTGATATCCTTGAAAATGTTGGGAATGCACCCTACTGTCAAGACCACCGTATGAACAATAATTAGAAAGAAAGATATCGGTTCAATCCAGACCTTATGCAATTGTTCGTATAAAAAAATACGAAAGGGGTTGGTGGAACCAAAAATCTTTAATGATCGGCCCACCAGTTTAAGTGGTGGTAGCAGGCCGTCTGAAGGTTCCGGTGTAGATGATTGAAATAGAGCTGGTTTATCTGAGCCGTCAAGTGACTTTCCATCCTCCCAATAGACCACCTTCTTGTCGACAAAATATGTGTCATTAGATGCCGACATGGAATTTGTATAGAGATGCTTATCGTTGTATGGTGATCCATGAAGAACCCCTGGGCTGGTTACATCTCGGGGTGACGACAGAGGGGTTGTGTACTTATCAGTGGTGATCTCTGGAATTCTTAATGACAAAGAAAGTCGGTCCATGGGGTCGGATCGAATTGTTGCAGCCGGCGTGGATACTGGCGATTTCTGATCACTTGATTTCTGGCCCATGACCCGGGTGGAGATAGTCTTGACGGCTAATGAAATGTTTTGGACAGGCGATCGTGGCGGGTTAGAATGCCATTCAGATGTCGAGACAAACCCGTCTTCAAGGTCTCTAAGCGGCTCCATACTGCGCATATCAGACGACGAACTTTTATGCTTCATGTCCAAATCTTGAACAACAATTTCTGGTGTTTTAGGCGGATCAGCAGTAGGAGTTAGCCAATTACTGTCCTTGCCGAGAGCATCTTCGAGGCCCAGCTGAAACGAAGACTGGTCATCGGTAAGATCCTTTGGCACAAAAATACTTGATCCAGCATCGAGGTCAGCTCGTGGGGATGCGTCGACACCTCTCAGCACTGATGATCGGTTATCATTGGAATCAATTGTTGCAGCATCAAAAGGCTTACGTACGCTGTCGGAGGATCCGCGAAAAATAAAATCCGGCGCAGTTAAAATCGAGGGGGGCTGTGATGTGCTAGAATTCCGTCGGGAGTACGACTCGCTGCTGCGCCCAGGACTCAGAAGATTATTGGGGGTGAGAAACTGACCTGAGGGCGACGGAGGGTGTGGATGCGAAGAAACTGAAGTCGCAGAAGACACCCCATTTGCAGACAAGTCAAGCGGCGATAGTGTTGCGTCATTGTAGACAATTTCGGGAGGCTTTAGAGGCGATTCCTTTGGCTTTGGTAGTGGGGACATCTCATAAGAAGAGCGGTCTAATCGTGATGAAGATGCGCAGGGCTGGCGTGTTTATTGTCAGATGCATGTACTATGAATTTGTAATGGGTAACGAAGCAAGTCTTTCTGTAATGTCAGTTCAACCTTCTCACGAAGACATGGGACTGCGATCCAGCAGTTTAGTATACTCACGTAAGGGTGGGCACAATGGCTGAGATGGTAGAGATATCGAGGTCGTTATTTTGGCAAGATAGTGGGTTTTCGTATCAGAACGAGCGTATGAGGGCTTGAGGCAGGCGATACTGATGCCTTGTGAATACAAAGGGGCTAGCAGGCCGAGAGGGAAGTACCAGCACAATAGAGCAAAGGATGATACTGATGGAGATAACAAAGTGAATGGTAAAAGAAGGAATAGAAGAAAATGCAAAAAAAGACCAGGGGAGATGGTGTGAAAATGAAATGAAATTAGGTTTTTTTGACCCAGTCAAAGAAAAAAACTAAAAGAAAAAGAAAAAAACCTTCAGACAGGTGTGGCAGTAACAACACACATTAACAGTAACTAGGGCTTTCGGTAAAAACACAACCGGGATATTCCAAAAAAAAAAAAAATTTAAAAAAAAACTAAAAAAAGAAAAAAGAACACTACAAATATCAAAACGTTTAGATCCTTATAGCACACAGACATAATAACAACGAAAGCGCCATCACATTGAACTAGGTCGACCAAACCACAAATAAAAATCAACAAAACAGCATTACTGTAAATATTGTCTGGATTTCGGAGGCTTAAACCCTCTTGCACTACTACTAATACGTTTAATAACAATAAACTGATTACCCATTTACCTAGCAATGCATTTCGCTTTCCTGACGACCCAGCACTGTGAATTTACTTTGAAAAAAGTTGCTGCTATTCTTAGGCCTGTGGCAAAAAAAAAAAAAAAAAAAAAAAAAAAAAAAAAAAAATCCCGGGGGTTTTTGTTTTTATATTTAAGGTTTAAAAAAATATATCTATTTTATAAGACAGAACAAAAAAAAAAAAAAAAAAAAAAAAAAAAATAATAATATCGCCTGGGTTTTTTGCTATTCAGCTCAAGGTTTAAGATAAGCTTGGAGGCAACGCAGATTCGTGCCACTGGTTATGCTTACGTGCACATCACATTTAGGGCTAAATTGGCAAAGCTACATTTCCGAAATACATGGATGTACCCACAAGAGACTCTGTTTAGTCTCGTTGTTATTTTAGCTCCCCCAAGTAATTAAGTGACAAATTCTTTCGTTGAGGAATTTAGAAACCGCAATGATATGATGCCTTTGGATACCCTCTATTTAGTTATAAAAAGGTGGTGTCCCAGCAGCTCAAGTTATCCAAAGTACAGGTATAGACAACACAGAAAGATACTAGAATGACAACAATAGTAAGGCCATAGCTCACGCTGGTAGCAAGAATGAAATTGAACTTTTCCCGCTGTTCATTCTTGTGCATGTAAATCACAAAGTAGAAATTTAATGCCGTTAAAACAAGCTGAATAGCCATAACCAATAACTGAGAGAATTTTGGCTGCACTGGGAAAAGAGTCAGGTTGACCTTCCAAAAAGAACAGACTTGGGCCCCAGCACTGGATGCCAATACTAGGCAGAGAGCAACTAACCCCGAGAATAAAAACGTACAAAACAAAAAGAGTAGTCACCACCAGTACCAAAAGGATGCTTGCCAAGTAGACCCCAAATAAAATCACTGTTAAAACACGTTAGGACATATTGGCAAATTATGTTATTTTTGGCATTAGGAGTGCAAGCATCCTCTGTACCAGAGCTGGATTAATAAGTCCAGTTATTACTGGCTTTTGGTATAATTCGTTATTTCACTTTATTAATTCTTTACAACCAATGACATCACATTTCTTGGTCTTCTCCAATCCACCAAGATCCTATTTCAACATGTTATATTTCGGCGTCATCGAAGCAAACTAAAATAATAACATAAACAGCACATATTCTAATGAATTTGGGTGAATTTTGTAAATTTCATGTCTTTTTTATATAACATATAAATAGATATAGGGGCAATAAACTGATAATGAAAAAAAAAACATGCTATATTTCATTCGAGGTCAACTGTAGGGCCCTCATAGAAATATTAGCACACGCCTCATCAGATAAATCTGGAAGATTCATATGACCTAACCCTTGAAAAAAAGACTTAGCCTTATTGTTATTTGTCTGGATATCTATTTCCTATTTCCGTTTCCTATCAACAATAGGCGAGGAACCTACCCGCTTAAGCTGATTGAGCGTGTCTCCAGGGGGGATCCTTCTAACCATCACCTCATTAAGCATATGATTGAAAACCCCTTATCAGATCTTCTGTCGACATCTACCTTATTGTACGTAGTATGGTGTGTTGGTAGTCCTCGATATTCTTATTAGATTGCATATAGGTTTATATCCAATCATGTTTTTTTTAAAGGCCCCTCGTTACAGTAAATAATTTGTTCAATTTACTTTTTTCTTTTTTTTTTTTTTTTACTTTCAATCATTCTTTCTTGTCATAAAATTCTATTGAACTAATAATATTAAAATCTACCAAACATCACATCAAATAAATACATAAAAAAGTCTAAACATGCCAGATAACAGCAGATCGTTTACTCCATGGTGTAAACAGCACCCAACTGAGGAGCATTGCTAATGATACCCATGGTAACGCCAGCAATAATTCCGGCGCAGGGGAGCGTAAAGATCCAGCCGGCGTAGCACCAGGCAACCATGCGCCAGTTGACCGCCTTGACATCGCCGTTACAAAGACCCACAAAGACCACAGCACCGACAATGCATTGTGTGGTAGAAATGGGCAACGACAGTTGGGTAGCAAACACAGTCGTGATTGCAGCACCAAGTTCCATGGAAAATCCACGTGCGGGAGATTGCAGTGTGAGACGGTTACCAAGGTTGCGCATAATGTTGTAACCATAGGTCCAGAGGCCAATGACAAGCGCACCAGCAGTATAACAAAGCACCCACACGGGCACAGGAGAGTTTTCACCGGTAGTGTTCTTGGACCAAATAAGGTAAATTGTAGAAAGGGGTCCAGCAGCATTGGAAATATCATTGGAGCCGTGGGCGAAAGAGGCGGTACACGCAGTGACACCCTGCAAGAATGAGTAAAGATGCTCGGTCTTGTTGTCGTATTTTTTAGCGCGAGCGTGCATGTCCTCAATGTTAGAAGACAGTGCTGTCTTTTCCTTTTGAGAGCCAATAACATCCTGGGTAAAACCATGGGAAACAGCAAGCCAGATGAGACGGTGCCAGTTGCGGGGATGCAAAAGAATCTTGATGTTTTTCTTGTTGATGGAATCAAGCTTGACAGGTCCGGGGGCAGAGTCAGTGTTATCATTGACAGCATCAACAGTAGTAATGGCATCCTTAGACTCAATATCCTGGTTGCCGATAGTCTCAACAGCAATAGCATCCTTATCAAGTCCAGCAGCACCAGAGTCAATAGCATCATCAATTTCTTCCTGGTTTCGGTTACCACGGTAGTAATCAGTCACAATCTGGTGATTAACACCCTCGGGGATGGGAGGAACCTCACCGCGGGTAAGCAAAAAGGGACCATAGACAATATGGTAAGCCTTAAGGGTCCAGTCTTCCAGAACCAGCTTGCGGTGAAGGTATGGGTACCAGAAGAAAAAGTAGAGTCCGGCAGCAGCGCCAGCGCCGCCGAAAATGGCACCAAGAATCTGACCCTGAGACAAGTTGTCAAGCTTCAAGTTGGGGGCACCCTTCCAGACAATGACCATAATAAGAACACCAGCAGTGAGGGCAAAGTACAAGGGGATGACAAGCATAGCATTGCGCAGGGAATTCTTGCGTTCAAGCACAGTGTACTTGGTAATCAAGAACAAAATAGCAGCAAAACCACCCGCAACAAGAGGAGAGACAAACCAAGAGGCAATGATCTTAGCAAAACCAGACCATCCCCACGCGACACCGGAGGCACCATTAGCAGCAATTCCAGCGCCAATAATTCCGCCCACAATAGAGTGGGTAGTAGACACAGGAGCACCAATCTTGGTAGCAATAGTCATCCAGATGGAGGAGCCAAATAGAGCACAAGCCATAGTAAGCATGAGACCAGCGGGGGCATCGTCAAACATGCCGACTTCAATAATGTTGTTTCTGATAGTATCAGAGACACGAGATCCGGCCAGAACGGCACCAAGGAACTCGCAGATAGCCGCAAGAATCATTGCTTGCGAATACGTCAGCGAACGAGAAGAAACGGATGTTGCAAAGGAGTTGGCAACATCGTTGGCGCCAATGTTCCAAGCGTCCAAGAACGCAAAGATCATGGCAATGGCAAAGATATAATCAAACTGATGAAGAGCCATTGTGAGTATATTGGATATATGAGTGGTAAGTAATGAACAGTGGTTGCTGAAGAAGAAGAGGAAAAAAAAAAAGAGAGCCAGAGACGACGAGTAGGACAATTATTTATACAACTACCAGTCATCAAAGGCATCAAGATAGTAGAGACTGTAATGAAAAACTGGTCGCGTGCACGTTTTTCTGATGGAGAGTTACGATTGGGCTGGGAGGGCCGAGGAAATGCCAAGAGTGTACGACGGTTCCAAGACTTTTACCACAGATAGTGAGAAGAACACCAAGAAGTTGCTTTTTTTTTCCTTTCTGTTTGTTTAGAGTTTTTTTTTGGCTTTCTCTCTAGAGGGAAACCTCAGACATGAAAAAATCATTTCAGTAAATTTCGGTGGCACAGGGCTTGGCTTACCTTTATTGGTCTTGTTGTAGACCAAGGCTTGGCCTGCACTTATTGGTATTTGTTTGCTCGCGGGTTTGGTTACTGCCTGTTTAGGCAATAGGACAAGTGCACAAGCTTAAATTAAGCATTCATTTAGACTTTTGGGCACGGCTGACAAGAGCAGCACATGTGCCGGAGACTGGCTGTGATTGGTGCAAATATGTCTTGTACTACCGGTTGGTATTCACAGTGAAAAATTTTTTTTTTTTTTTTTTTTTTTTATTTTGGGCAGGGTTTTGTTTAAGCTTTTCTTTTTATACTTTTTGGCTAATCAGTAACT
>Ga0160505_101220_pt1 | contig 12555 bp, 15 predicted proteins | sample DIDeMG_FD_108225 | JGI IMG/M metagenome (GOLD analysis project Ga0160505, IMG submission 108225) | Enriched chicken feces microbial communities from UW Madison campus, WI, USA - DID2874_E49_Stillage MG | ecosystem: Host-associated > Birds > Digestive system > Large intestine > Fecal ... | reverse complement strand
TGAAAAAAAAAGAAGATGGCCAGAAGTGAATAGACGTTGAGACAGGGTGGGAGTCGTCAAGTACACACGAGTTCACGAGATCAAGTACACAAAGAGCAGCAAGTGCGTGCAAGCGCCAGCAGATCGGAGTAATGTCCTCCCAAACCTGTGGCTCCATTCCTAAATGACGGGGTCGACTCGCTCTCTGAGTCTGTGTGCTCTGTGTTCTCTACATGCCATGGCCGCCGATGCAACCAGGACTCTTCAAACCGATCAGAGGGCCAGGTAGACAGGCCGGCCAACAGGTCCGGTTTGTCCCCAGGAACATGTGAACCACACCAAGAGCAGTACGAGGGTTTGGTGCCTTTGCATCAAACTAATGGGTGGATGCCATGCATCGCTCGGGGCAAAGGAGTGGTGGGGGTGCGTTTGACTGGGGTCCCCTGCCTAACGGTATAAACGTACGTACAGCCCGGAGGGACGGAGGGCAGGAGCCACAGTGTTCCCGCAGAGCTCCAACGTCACGATTTCGATCGGGAAACCCAAAGGCGAGACGCGGGCAACGTTGCTCCTCCCCTCTGTCTTGGCTGACAAAACCGGCCTGGGGAAGCATACTGGCTTTCGGCCTCAGAGGGTTTCCCCTTTACTAGCCAACCGGCAGAGAAAATATCACGTTAAGCACAAATGTTCCTTTTTACTCACCCAACTCTCTTTTTTGCCAACTTGGGTGCCTTCGGTATTGGATGTGAAGGGCCACGATGCACGCGTTACACTACAAAAAGGACCGGCGCAGGTCCACCGGGGCCGACACTGAAATATCTGGACCAGATCTACCCCTAGCTGATCAGGACAAGGTCCGATTGGAACAGGGAGCGTCAGTCGGCTACCACGAGTATGAGTCACGCCGTGCCGTTGTCGGCTGTCGGATTGACTTGAGAAGTGAAGGTAGTCGTCGGGCAGGAATTGAGGGTCCGTTACCAAGTCGGGATGATAGGCTGACGAAAAATGTTCAGGTCAAGAAAGAAGGAAAGAGTATCGACGTGGTATGGGGTCTTGAGTTTTGTCTACGGCGATGGTTGGAAGGTTTGTAGTGCGCAATGTTTGGCTGAAGGGGTGTGTGGCTTCGGCTGTCGTCTGGTTTCGAAAGAAGAAAGGAAAGAAGAATACCAGGGAAAGGGGTCAGCTTACTGTGTTGTCCGCTCTGCTGAAGGAATCAGAGGACAAGCAAGCACCACCGACTTTTGTTGAATGACGAGTGACCGACTTGCCGAGTGAGGTCTAGTGCACGTTGCGGAACGAAAGGAACGCGTGAAACCTAGACAGAAAGTTGCAGCTAGTTCTGGAGCGTTGGGCCACGACCTTTGCTCGTTTCGTTTCGGTCCCTGTCGCTGTTCTCAAGGCTTTCAAGCTCAAGGACTTGCAAGGACACCCACAAGGCCCAATATGCTCTGGTTGCAGGGGTGTGGTCGGTGGGCGGGTAGCTGCGGGAGCAGGAGGATGCGGAATAGCGTGGAAAGGTGAGCTTGCTTTCTGTTCGTTCCGGTAACGTGGTTTCTGAGCTTAACGCTGTTTGGACTGTGTGGTTGTGTGGATTTGTGTGTTGACAGAAAGGCAGAAAGCTGGGCGTGTTCGTTCATTGCAGAAAGGAGTCATTTGGCGACGTTGTATACCACGTATCACCCAACCAGGGAATACTCGCCCACAACGATACACGACAGGGTTCTCTCCCGGAACGCATGGGCGTCACAAACCAAAGCCGCCCCACCAGGTAGCACTAGTGACGACAGCAAGGATGTCTGGTGTCTGCTTTGTTTGTGTCGGCTGCGCGGAGCTGGGGCCTTGTGGCGTATGTGGAATCTAACAGGATCCTGAGGTTCCCGACCAAACATGAGGGTCTCTTCCATAAGCTCCCTAAGGATCCTTGGGAACATCGGCCCGCTCAACATTCCAGTCCAGTACCTGTTCAGCCCTCTTGCTCCAACGAGATTTCCACAGATCTCAAAGTTTTCTTCTCCCCAAGGCATCTCAGGAATATCTATTTACATGGACGGGTACCGGAAACCGCAGGGAGCAACCGGCCGGCACCAACCCATACCACAACAGATGCGGAGCGTGCGACTGCGGTTGCTGCGTGCGGTTAGCAGAAACTGGTTCTCGTCCTTTCGGCATGCACTGAAGGAATGCGGACCTGTTCCGATTCGAGAACGGCATACGGTAGAGTTGGTCGCTGGGCGGCCCACCTAGCTTTGGGTTCTCCGCGCCCACCGCTTATCGCCCGGTCCAAGGAGGCTGAAAGTATCAGTGGGACAGTGGATAAATGAGCTGGAGAGTCTGAACGTGATCGTGGTTACATGCTTCCGAGGGAAATGAGCTGCTCGAGGCTGCGCCGTACTCCATGTGAGTAAGCAGAGGACCTTGGGTTATTGGCTTGCTTCCAATAACAAATCACGGTTCCCTCTCGGCTTCCCGGACTGATGAACCAATGTCAGGCATGGGCTTTGATCGGTAACACGATATGGCTGCCACACATATGTCCCGCTCACGCACAAGAGGAGCGGAGATGAAGGCTCCGTGGCTATCCGGAGCGTAATTTAAGAACGGAAGTCTGCGAGAGACGGAGATGGAGATGAATGAGGGTTGCATCCGGTGAACCTGTGTGTGCGACGCTCGATCTCTCGGGAGTAGGTACGCAGACAGTCGACTAACTGGTTTGGCTGCGTGATCAGACACGAGTGGGCGTGAATCGACGCTGCGCACGACTACTGTGCGACATCCCCTGTTCCTGGAACGGACATTTGAGAGAATGAGACCCTGTCAATGCGGACCGGACATAGGGAGAGGGAATGGCTCGGGCCGCTCGTCATCATGTCCGGACGGGACGAGGAGGAGACGAGCAGTCGAGGAACCGAAGAGGCATCAGTAGAATTATAAATAAATAGCCAGAGCAAAAGCAAGAGATCGAGATCGAGGGAACTAGCACGATTAAAAAACTGGAGACAACAAACACACATCATGCAATCGGGGAATCAGTACCTGACGTATTGATCGGATACCTGCCAGAAAGGACAGAGGAACCTGACTAGTCATTCTTGTGGTTCGCGCTTCCTTGTGTGTCTCTGCGGTGGTGGTCATGTCGTGCGTCTTGCGCATTAATTAATATCTCTTGGGATGATGAAGACGGCCAAAAGCTTGTTTTGCAGCTACACAATCCATGATCTAAACCTGACGCACTGATCCGAACATTTCCTTCAACCTTGTTTGACCATACGCCCCATTCCGGAGAGCCGAGCACACAGCGGGTCACTCCGCGACTGAGCGAATGCAAAACAAGGCGTGGCGCTCGGTACCTCTCATCCGACACTAAGAAAATGCTACCGAGCACCACCCCGAGCCTACCGCAACCCACGAGACTGGCGGGACCGGCACACCTCGCCCGACATTGCTCATTGACGCCACCATTGTTCCCTCTGCGCTTGTCTGTATCCCAGTAACAGAAACGAGGGCGGGCATTCGTTCCCGGATGTCATGTGCGGGTACTGTGCGATGGCACATTCTGTCCAAGTGTTCCATCTTGTCGTACTGTACATGTCGTCACAGCTCCGGAGGTATGTCGTGTTGGCACCACGATTGTGTCCGTCACTGGGGAATGTGTGTTCACAACGAGCCAAGGAACAGCTGTTTAGATCCGCGGCTGAGACGGGACCCTGATTGTGGCTCAGTGGCGCAGTGAAAGAGTGCCAGCCTCGTGGCGGCCTCGAGGCCAGGTAACAAAGTGGCTGTCTGAAAAATCGAGTCCTGTCGTGTCTACAGTGCAGAACATCAAACATGGCACCGAACCTGGTCATCTGCGACAATTCAGTTACAAAGAAGTGGCGTTGGTCTGATTCCCTGGGATACATGCAGTGAGGGTTGCAGAATCAGTGGCGCTGCGGCGTCGGCATGGCGCAGGCATGGAACTGGCCTCGCCCGATGGTGTCGACGACCATTGCGCAGCGCTTTGTGGCGTCGGCTATTACAAGGGCTCGTCAGCTTCTTCGTCCGCCAGACGTGCCCATCGCACGCACGGTCCACAGGATTCCTTCCGCACACATCGGGCGACGATTTGTGAGACAGCCGCAAGGCGCAGCGGACCCCTGACGTGTGTGTTCTGGGGTCCACCGATCCAGTCCGCATTGTCCGATCTGTCCCTCCACCGGCTCCGGCGGCCGGAACGTCAAATGGCATGTCAAAACCGCCACAGATTCCTTTCGCCCAGTTTTGCCAGCTGCGAGAGCATGAATACAAATGGCGTCCTATTTATCCAAGTCCCCCGGTGATTCTCGGTCCAAGAATCGTCCTCGTTCCCTGCAAGAAGGTAAGGGATGGATAGAGGGAATAATGAGTGTAACAAGATGCCTCATGTTGCACTTGTCGTGAGAAATGGTTAATGGGTTGCTTCTCGTTCCCACGCCATCTTGCGCTCTAACGCACGGGCGGTCAAAGCACACATCGCGGCCTCACGGAAAATGTTTTTGTGGTTCGCCAGCGTGGAAGCCGGCATCGACGTGGGCCGTAGCTTCCAGCGGGTTCTCCCTGGGTAAATATGTGACGATGGGGACGGTCGAACCCCGAGGCGATCCATACACGTCGAATGTCAAGAGACAAGAGGGACATACACCTCTCGAGGGATTGAACAGAAGACGGGTTCCTTTAAAACACTGCGCTGCCCACATCGACAGAAATGAGTAAGGGGATCTAGGAAAGGAGAGCAAGCCCTTGCTTCCGGCCCGGAAAGTGACACAGCGCGTGGTCCTACCGGCCACCCCGGAACGCCACAAGGAGTCTGGATCCCCATTGAAAGGTGGTTTCAAGGAAGCGACCAACGGTGCCGATGGCTTGCGCACAGTGCCCCGCAAAGGCACACGGCAAGGCGTTCACGGCACGGCGCGGCACGGGGTACACGGCACACGGCACGGCACATAGCGGACGGTGCTCCGGCACACAGACCATCGAAAGCACACTGCAAGTCACCCCGAGCACGACCCTCCGACGGTGCCGACAGGTCGTACGAGCGGGTCACACAAGGGCAAGGTTTAGTTAATGGGGCATGTCAAGTTTGTGCCTGTGTACTGTTCCAGAACCACAGGCACATCAATATGCATTTCAAGATGCCCAACCGCCACACTCGCCTCTGGTTGGAGTCTACCCACATGTCAGCTTTGCCACATGCCAGGGTGGACTGTCCTTGTCTGACCTCGGTGATCTACTCGCGAATAACAGCATCCGAGAACGCCTGTCCCGGACCTCCCGACAGGCCCGTCTCCCCACTGCAAACGGCTAGCTCCTCACCGTAAGCACATGCTCGGATCGGGTACCTATACCCGTTCTGTTCCACGTCGGAACCCGTGACGTTGATACATGTTACGAAATGTGAGGCAATTTGATGTCAGTCCCCGGCGAACGATGCTGTCATGTGTCTGGCTTGTATCGTGAACTGGTGAGCAAACCGGGTGATGCGACCCGCGTTCCGTGATGTGAAGTGAGTGAAGTCGCATGGGCACACCGGGGAATATCAACACTCTCACAGTACCTTTTGTAATTCCCCAGCGCTCCAAGGTCCAAGCGTCTTGAGATGCTCGGTCCTACAAAACAATGGACACAAATGCGCCGTACTTTTGATGATTGGCTATCTGGGTATACGCCAACCTACCTACCTGGGCCCAGTCAAGTGTTCATTGTGCAGCAATCTCCACTGTGTCAACACTTCGTCACGACTGGGGAGAACATTACATACACTCTACCCCACTGTACCTCTTTCGGTACCTCTGTTACACAATCGAGTGCCTTGTGCCATGAACCCGTCACGTTTCCATCGGTGCCCAACCATCCCCAGTTCGCGTCCTCACTCCAAACCCGGTACTCACAGGATGGACGGCACACAAGGGACCGAGACAGCCGCAAGCCGCACGCCACTACCGTAACTACCGTACCTACCCTGCTACCGTGCCGTGCTGCCGAATGGGAAATGCCTGTCCCTGCACGTTGTGATCACACTGGGATCGGATCAACGTAAGAGGATGCCGTAAAGCGGGTTGTTTCTTCACGTTGAGCTTGAGCCCTAGTCTTGGTTCTGTGAAATGTGAAGGGTTGGACTTTGGTTTATAGGTCGGCGGGGGTGGGTAGCAAACGTCGCGAGCTAGTCCTACTGCAGGTGGCGACACCCAGAGATGAGAACTGGGCCCAACAGAGTCGGACAGTGTGGAAAGAGCGCAATCATTGGGGCGACGAGATGTGCAAAATAAAGTCCAGGAATGAAAGCAGAAAACCCAAGTCTGCTCCGAGATCCACGGAATGGATGGTGCCTGTATCATTGTGCTGCTAAAAGCTGTCTGGCGCCGTCGATCCCTTTTGCTGCCCGTCTGGTCAGGTCTGCAGATCATCGAGCATCATCGTGAATCTCGCTCCACCAGACTAGCTGGTACTACTGTTAGCTCCATTCCTCGATTGGTCTGTCACCTCGCACATGCTTTCCGAGACAAGCACTCAACGAGTTTAGAAATACTGCGCTAAGTTGAAAGTCGTCGTACGTGTTGTGTTTGGATTCTTACAGTTTGTGCGTGTGCCTGTCCTAGGTCGGGCATAACGTCACGGGTCGAGCCGGAATGTGCGTTCCGGACACTTTGCTGTACGAGGGCTATCGTCACTGTCATTCCCGGGTTCAACATCTGACTACAAGGGGGCGGACCGCCGCTCAACAGACTTTCCGTTCGCCTCATTCCTGTCGTTGCATCAACATTCCGCTCCACATCCTTATACAGACCACAATTGACGCCTGTGGCACTCTCTACTGATACGTCTTTGACGTCTAGGTCGATCGCTCACTGGACACGCATGACGGTACAGCCTGTACACGTGATAGGAGTCGTGGGATCACGGTTCTTAATTCGATGAGTTATGGACCTGACCTGCACCTTACCTGCTCAAGACACCGAGGTCAGCTTCGACTTCAGCTGACCATATAAACTTTGATTAGTTCAAAGTGGCAGTCAAGGTCCCGAAATCACGACGCCTCATGCCTTCTCCACGCCCAATCGAACCGAGAAGCTCAGCTCGGGGACACGGTCAGCGTCGTAGCTCTTCCAGCCGTGCCGTTGGCTCCGGGCAGGGTCTGGTGAAGCTCTATGCTCCTGGAAACGACAAACGGTACCGCATGCCTTCCCGTGAGGAGAAACGGCAGGGAGAGTATAATAGTATTCTGGTCTCAAATCAGCGAAATGAAAGCTGCCGTAGGACCGTACAGCGTCGTTTGCCCTTGGATCTGCAGGAGTCCGACTGTGGCGAGAATATGTGGAGCGAATCAGCTCAATCAGAATGTGGACAACACTAGATACCTCGCTTGTGGCACAGTCGTCATCCCCAAGTGCCAATGTGGAGAGCGTTCTTTCACTCGGTACGCCACTGCACTCACGACTCCAAAGAGCGACAGTTGGAGCAGGGTCGCGCATGCTTCCAGGAGCAGGATAACCGCGACGTCACATGTCCAACATGACACCACCGATCTCTGGGACGAATGGAGAAAATTTGCCTAGCGGTCTCCATGTTTAACATACTTCCCGTGGAGTACATCAGCCCCGAGTTTAAGAATTGTTGAGTGGTCTTCCCAAACCAGCGTGCCACAGTCGACATTCGACATTCGATAGCAACTGGCAACGATGAGGTACCGGGGTAGATCTCGGAGAGATAGAAAGGAGATCCTCTCAGAGTCAATCTGCCACACTACCAATCATCACAGCCTACTACTGGGTTCTCGTTTATCATCAACGTTATTGTCGACGGAGGCGCCGTGTAGACGGACAGATGAGGAGAGACTTGATCTAGCAAGAGCTGTAAAAGTCGTGCGTCGATGAACGGTATGGTTTCTGTTGAGTCCCCTGGCCCCAAAGACACGAGGAGTCCAAGCCATACCATGTTACCTGCCGAGGGTTTAATCATCCTCTCTGGGGATGCATGAAAGCTGCGACTCCCGGGACATCCCACACGTCACTGATAACTTTGTTTGTATTCAACACTAGCGCCCGGGAAGCTGACGAGATGTGCGCTTCTTCTCGGCTCCAAAGTGACGTGCGACAGCGCCAAGCCGCAGTCGTCGTGTTGCACCGATGGAGCTGCGTCGGCGCATGGACCTGACCCAATATTTTATCTGGATGCGAGCATTCAACGTAGTCAGTATGTACATACTACAACACTGTGTCTAGCAGATCGCATGCCAAGGCACTCTTAAATCAAGATACAGTGTACTAGAACCGTGAATGTGAATGTGGCCGAGTGGCAGATTCACGGCCCGGAGGCAGGAATCTTGTTTGTCACTCTGTATTCTTTCACCTTCCCAAGTTTAGCTCATGTCGTCGTCGTCTCCCCGCCTCGTATCCCATGTCGTGTCACTCGGCTCCGGATCTTTTTGACGTATACAGTTGTACCTGTTACATGCTCCATGTCCCGGGAGCAACGGGGCCGAAAGTTCAGTTATGGGTGTCGTGGAGTGACTGATTGTGGCTTTGTGACACCTTGGCAACAACCTTAAAGCTGCCAACGTTTCCTTTCGCTTTCGCACCGGGATCCGGGCACCTGGTACCCGCCCGTGGTGCGCCGTGCATCTTGCTCCAATACTTCTCTGCGTCCTCCGTCCACCTATCGAGGCACAAACTCGAAAATGTTCCACGGGCCAGCAACCGCCAGGCAACCGGGACTCGCCGAACGACACATGAACGGTGCAACTGTGTCGGGATACGTGCCATGTGTCGAGAACGTGAACAAACCCTGCGCCCGGGAGAGTGGCACCCACAATAATGCCTCGGCTTAACAGCACGTTATCTGATCCCGAATAATGGTCCCGGCCCAAGCGTGACAGTGCCAGGCCCCAAGCAGACCGTTCTATTCGTCAGACCAGGCCCGTCCTCATGTGTCGTCAAGTGGAAGCGAACTGGTGGGGGAAGGAGGGCGTCGTCCTCCACTCCGTTGTCCCCACTGCGTTTGCTCCGTTCGTCGTCGTATCCATGGCAGACACTAAGAGCCGGTTCCTAGGAATCTGACGGGAAGAGGACGGTGCCACTGCTCTCAACGAACATACGACGAGCTCACACCCAGTTCGGTGCGGGCAAGCAACGTGGTGTTGGTGCACTCCTCGTGCTAACGATAACCTGTGCGGCCAACTAAACGCTGGCTGTTTTGCTGCGTTATCCTTTGTCAGACTTTTGCGTTTGGTCTAGAAACGTGAAGGCGTGGAGCGAAGCACGCCTGTGACACATCTCCTCACAGGCCCCAGCGCACCACCACAACAAGCTATAGCATGAAACTAGCTCGCCCATGTTCTTTAATTCCGACCTCCGACATTTTCGGTCAAGGTTGCGGTGAACTGTAAACTTGTGCGGCGTCCGGCCCAACTCTTCTCTCCTCGGAACATACCCCCGGAACATCTTCGGCCTCGATTGCACGCTGTAACGGTGCAGGTGCAGGTATTGCAGTGTATTTACCGTACCGTGCCGCCTAATACCGGGCGTGCTGCACCAAAAACGGACCACGGCTCAAAACAGGCTCCAAGTTGGTGCACCGCACTGCGCAATATTCTGGGCCGCGACCCCGGAATGCCGACATCTGCGACTCGTCATGCCGTGTGCCGTGACTCGTGATCGAGATTAGGAGATCCAAATGTGGACTTGAGCTTTCCGTAAGAGTGTGTATTTAAGTGCATTGATTAACTCGTCGGGTTCTCTCTTGCATGCCATACATGCACCGTAGAGCGGTGCCGAACGGTATCCGTACGGGTTAGTAACCTGGTACGTGTATGCTGGAATTGTGTACCAACGGACTTGTATTTGGTGTCTGTCGATCATGGCGATCAGGACAGACACCGAGGGACCAGATGAGGCACTAGCCGTGTCTGTGTGGAGCGGTGATCTGCGGCCGTTGCCAGATTGGGAGGTTCTCTCGTCACCTGGTGGTGTGTGCAGGTGTGGAACGCTTTGCCTCTCGATGCAGTGTATCACGTACGGTGGGCACACGAATCTGTGTGCCTCGGAACGCAGGTGATGGGTTGCGGCGATAGTGAGCTCAAAATGCTCACGGTGAATACAGCATCATTGCAGCCAGCTAGGTTATCATTGTTACTTTCGCACTCTCACAGCCTATTTGGAGACTTTTCTATCTCCCATCTGGACGGTCATGCCATCAGTCAATCCGGACATGGATTCAATGAAGAGAGAACGTTTCGTTGACCTTCATGATCGTGAACGCTACCGGGCCAGCTACTTGGTGAAGAACTTTGCCCACAGCTAGGCACAATTGCGATATGCCCTGCACACACGTTCAACATGTTTCAATCAACGACAGCAAACCGCAACGGACAGTGTTCACGTCTCAGCTCAAACTACGAACTGTTGTACAGGTTGTTTTCCATGACTTGTCTACTTGCTGTCCTATGGGACAACTGACGAACCAACTTACGGGCAGGCCCTATCCGTATCATCTCGCTTCCCAATACGTTCGGCTGAACTCTCATGAAGCAGCTTCGCGGTACAACGCTCCACCATAATCGTTGAGGTACGCTGTGGCCGGCACTGAGACACAACTCTTGGTGTCGCCCAGCTTCGGTTCATCTCTGGATATCAAGGGGGGTTGGGCTTTAGGGGGACGCTGGCTTGCTCACGCTGGCTTGCTCAGCGAAATAAGCCATGTCTGGCTTCGAAACCTGTAGGATACCACTTACATGATGTATGCCCTTCGTTAACCTTACATTGGACAGTCCACTACAGGCGATGAGGACGGTCCCGGCGCCCCGAAACTGCTCGGCTGTCTCGAACGCAGCTATGGACCTTCAGAAGTGACCAAAGGGTTCTTGCTTACTATTGCTTCCATCACCGAGAGCCCTGGGCATCCTGGAAGCCCATGGCCGCTGCCGATGTAGAAGCCGTTCAATCCCAGCCGAAGTCACTCTCGGACCCCTCCCAGTCGGTCGCGCTGCACGCTGGCGGCCGCTGATCGTCGGTGGTGATAGCTCAGCGGTAGAGTAGTAGATTGCAACGCGCAAGCGAGTCATCTATTGGTCCCGAGTTCAAGTCTCGGTCATCACTGCCTCATGCTCGTTGTCCTCGGCTTCTTTGGCTGTGCTGGAGACGGGAAGCTTTTTGCTGTAGGGGGAGATTGTTTGTCGGAGGTCGGGTTTCACATGCGGCGGACCAGAGCGTGGGCTGGATGGCGGCGGCGACGCCTGGGGCGTATCGGCGTCGGCTTTCTGCCTGCTAGCACACGCTCTCCTGTTCGTGGCAGCAAAAACCGAGACGTCAATCTCAACGGGCGGCACCAGACATGTCGCCTTCGCCTCCAGGCAAAAGTCACTCTTGCTTTGTGTCCTTCAGATCGCGCGGTTCAAGGTCGGCGTCCCCACCGCCAACGTTGCGGAGCGCTCGGACAACGGCGTACTTGATATATTGGTGGATGTACGTATGTGCCGCGCTACTTACCCATCAACAAGAGATCTTAGGTTACATTGCGACCTATAGCCAAGATATGAAAGCGCCAAAGGGGAAGTGAGGCAGAGCGAGCTCGCGGCCATCTCCGACACATTGCTGCTGCCGTCTATAGACGTCGCGTGAAGGCAATTCATTGTTGCCTCATGTGGGACTTGGGAATCCATCAGGTCATCAATGCTCGGACATGCTTTCGTTGTGTACGCTTGCCTGACTGATGGCGAGAGAATGCCATGACTGATAAGAGGACGATGCATTGCTATCCGACTGATTATCAGGCGCGATTAGATCGGGTGGGGGTGAAATGACGTCACACCTCCACTCGGGTGGCGACCGGTCATGTGATGGGTGGTGCAACTGGCAGCGGCGCAGGCCACTTTCACATTGTTTGCGTAGACCACATGACCTCTTCCTCGAAGCTTGAGCCCCGCACCAGACGACCACTCGCGCGACCGGCCCACATCGACGCGCCAGCCTACGTGCGATGCGATGCGTCTATCTAATCACCCACTCACTCATCAGTCACTCGGAATCAACAAGCAGCACACATGACACGCACATTGACGCCGCCCATGACCATCTCAGACCTCTCGGTCTACCCGGCTCCAGACCCGGCCACGCTCCCCACCAAGGTCCGCAGTGACGGCCCGCGGGTCCTGAACGGGTGGGACATTGACACGCTGCACATTGAGGGCAACGAGGGCGGAAAGGTGCGCTACAGCCAGAGTGTGTAGAGCACGCCGCGGTGCTGACACGATCTCTCAGATCCCGACCACCCACCTCGCCTGGTTGCCGTCTATCCCGGCCACGGCGCCGATCGAGGAGATCCGCGCCGCGTATGAGCGCGAGGGCGTCGTGCACGTCAAGGGCGTGCTGCCGCGCGAGCATGTGCTGGATGTCCGGCGAGCGTGAGTCGTAGTGCTCTGGGTTGGGGGTCTGGCGAGTTGTCCGTATCCCGTCTCGCCACCTTGTGGCGATGGTGGGCATCTGTCCACGGACCACTGGAACCTCGGACAGTATTTGCCCCTGAGATACCTTCTGACCGGCACAGATTCTTCGAGTTCCTCCAGCCCGC
>Ga0160505_101219_pt1 | contig 12560 bp, 9 predicted proteins | sample DIDeMG_FD_108225 | JGI IMG/M metagenome (GOLD analysis project Ga0160505, IMG submission 108225) | Enriched chicken feces microbial communities from UW Madison campus, WI, USA - DID2874_E49_Stillage MG | ecosystem: Host-associated > Birds > Digestive system > Large intestine > Fecal ... | reverse complement strand
TGGTTTTGTTTTAGACGACTAAATTCTACCAGTTAGGCTATCTCTTTTGCTATCTTTTTTTATAAAAAAAGTGTCAGTAGAAAATCCGTAGATTTTCCACCAACACTAAATATTGTAGAACCGATTTTTTTTACAGTCCTTTAGAACTATGAAAGGCTTTGAGTTTTTCTAACGCCTGCAGCACAATGATCAAGACCAAGATCGCTAAGGCCAAAAAGAGCGTTTCTAACCCTTTTCCTTGTGCCAAAAGCAGCTCTCTTAAAATTGCTGTGATACTGATCAAAATCAAGTAACGCACCGGAATATGGTGACCTTCTTTTACGTAACGCAATAACATCAAAATAATTTCCAGTAAAATAAACAATGTCGCGATCTCTTCGATCAATAAGGAAAGATCACTGACTTCATGCAGCGGGATCACATGGACAACGATTTTGTAGATCGCTTCCGCCATCACCACCAAAACCAACAGAACCAACAGTCCTAACATAATATCAACAATCACACTAATCATTTTTTCGAAGTGCTTAAAATACTTTCCCATAACACCCCTCCTCGCACTTATTATAGCGAAACTGTTCAAAATCACTTTACGATATGCTTGCAAGTGCAGCTTTTTTTAGGAAGGAAGGAAATAAACACGCAGGACTGAGGGTAGTCGCTTTTTTCACTAGTCAAAAGAGATAGCTGCTTTCTGCGACTTTACGGCAACACAGCAACGAAAAAACCTGTTTATGACAATGGCCGGGCGTGACCTCCTTCACACAAGCAAATAAAAAAGCTAGGCATAAAGCCTAGCTGAAATAGTGCCTTTGGATTGGACTGGTTTTCCTTATAAACTGGGATCAGTTGACCCCTTCGACTGTTAGATCAACGTTTTCACTCGTATCTTCCGCAGCTTCGTCATCGCTATTGGAGGTTTCCGAAGACGGTTCAGTCGTTTCACTGCTGGAGCTGCTTGTTGTAGTACTGGTCGAACTCGTAGACGAAGAGCTTGAAGAACTGCTGCTAGCGCTACTGCTGGAGGTATCGCTGGTGGTCGTTGAGCCGCCACTCGGCGCGGTACTCGAACTGCTTTCGCTACTTGCAGAAGTACTGACGCTAGGCTCTGTCTCTACTTCGCTTACAGAAACAGACGTGCCTTCATTTGTCGACGCTTCGATCGAGCGACTAGTCGTTGAAGACGGTGTATACGAACTAACACTGGCTTCATAAAAAATCTGACTGGAATCAGAGGTTTCTTCGATACTGCTGCTTGCGGTCTGGTAAGGTGGCTCGGAGGAACTACTGGAAGAATCTCGAACAAAGGGCGCGGCAACAAAGGCATTGGCATCTTGATTGATCGCCACACTCAAAAAAACCGCAACAAAACAACTGACTAATGCCGACTGCATATTGAACTTGAATTTCATCGCACTCCCCATCCTTTCCCAAAAATATGGTTGGACCTTCCGTCAATGATCTATCTCATTCTTATATTATACAAAAAAAAGCAATCGTCAACAAATTAAGTTTTATTTTCAAAGATGACAAAGACATGAATGCCCGTTGCGCAACAAAAAAAACCGAGGGCGACGGTCGATCACCTGCGGGCCCATCCCTTCACTAAGGGTTGGCAGGTGCGACGGATGCTCGTTCCTCTGGCTTTAATGGTTCCTTTACTTAAGAAATTCTTTTACTTATAAGTTTCGCAGATGATTCGGGTCATGGATCGGTGCTTCAATATCACTGTCTCCCATGCGCGGTGTTGGATGAACGGACTCATCGGGCATCGCTGTTTCACCTGGTAACGGTTGATCGATGATTGGCTCAGTATCTGCATCACGATCCGTTATTTTGTCCATCGGCTGATAATCGTAGACGCCGACAACGAGTTTGTCTCGTTCGATGTCATCTCGGTAGCCGTATAATGGATCATGTTCATCGTCTCTGTGATCTGAATCGCCAAAAGAAAACGCATCTTTGATTTTTTCCCAAAGCGAACGATCTTCGTCTTCACTAGCAGCATGCTCCACTTCCACATCATCGATGGATTCTAACCCAAATTGATCGATGACTGTTTGATTCGCATACAGCACGATATCGTCTTTGCCATAGCCTTCGTTTGTCAATTGCTCAATAACCGGTAATACTTCTGTTCGAGTGTCGTAACTGCCAATAATCGTTAGGTTTCTGTTGTGCATGTGAAATCCTCCTTATTTTGTGTACGCTTCGATTGTTCTGGTTCTGAAGCAATTCTTTTAAAACTAGCAATTTCTATTGCTTCTTTCATTCTAACGCAGGGTTCCCTGATTGACCAAATAGTTTGATTGCGCTTACGAAAAACAAGTAGTTTCTTGATAAACCGCTAGCAGCTTAGTGAACGCTTGATCCAGCATAAAAAACCGCGTGAGCCAATGGCATACACACGGTTGCTTTTGCTTATTATTTGGAAACGATCAACTTTTGCCCGACATAGATCGTATAGCTGCTGTTGATCTTGTTCCATGATGCGATTTGGCTGATGCTGGTATTGTATTTTTGTGCCAGTGACCATAGGCTGTCACCTGATTTCACCGTGTGCGTCTTCGTTGAACTACTGCTGGTATTCGTATTAGAAGACCCACTGCTAGCAGCTGTCAAGTAGGCACCGCTGACCCAGCCTTTGCCAGAAACATAATACCATTTGTTCGTGCCATTGACGGTCGTCCCGGTTTTTGTTGCGGTAACCGTGACGGTTGCCCCTTTACTTAAAGAACCAGTAATACTGCTGCTGGTAGAAGCATCGGAACGAACATTTAAAATCTCGGTGGTTTTCATTTTCTGATTTGTCGTCGTTGAACCGCTGTTATTGGAAGAGCTGCTGGTTGTTGTCAAGTAGGCACCACTGACCCAACCTTTGCCAGAAACATAGTACCACGTTTTATTGCCTTCCACTGAAGTACCGTTCTTTTTCGCTGTCACGGTAACGGTCACCCCTTGACCAAGCGTCGTCACGACACGGCTGCTGGTAGAAGCATCCGAGCGGACATTCAATGCGGCCGTCGTCTTCATTTTTTGATTGATGCTTGAACTGTTGTCTTCTTTTTCTGCTTCAGAAGCATTATTGTTGGTCACTTCAGTAAGGTAGGCACCGCTGACCCAACCTTTGCCAGAGACATAGTACCAATTTTTGTTGCCGTTGACTGATGTGCCGGTTTTCATAGAAGTGGCTGTAAAGGTCGTGCCTTTGCTAAGTGATCCTACCACTGATCCGCTAGTAGAAGCGCTGGAACGAATATTCATCGCTTCCGTCGTCTTCATTTTTTTGTTGATCGTCGTGCCAGAATTGCTATTGTCAGAACCGGTGTTGCCTGATCCGCTATTGTTATTTGAAGAATCGGTCGAAACCTTCGTCAAATATGCACCGCTGACCCAGCCTTTGCCAGAAATTTTATACCACGTGGTGTTGCCGTTGACGCTGGTGCCCGTTTTGGTCGCCGTTGCCGTAAACGTCGTATTGGCTGCTAACGAACCAGTAATAGAGGCACTGGTGGAGGCATCCGAACGAATATTCATGGATGACGTGGTTTTCATTTGCTGATTGATCGCTGTTTCATCACTGACGATCGTTTCATTGCTATTGCCGCTGCCTGCATTTGAGCTGCCAGTGTCATATTGCGTTAAATTATACGTACTGATCAAATTGTTTAATTTGCTGGCATAAGAAGTATCGGTTGCATACCGCCCTTGCAGCCAAGCGGTCGCTTGCGTGTAAGAGGTCGTATTGCTTTTCCACGCACCGCTGTAATAGTAGTTGCCGCTAGAAAAACTCGTGTTGCGCAACACATACGCATTGTCTTCAAAAGACTCTTTTAATGATGGGTATTTCCGAAACTTGGCGCTGATCAAATAATAATTGCCTGAACCATCATCTTCATACGTATCCATTGTCACGTATTGGCCATTATAGCTACCTTTGATCCCAAACATATTGTTGGCCGTGGTCGTCAAAGTTGATGCGCCCCAGCCAGATTCCAAAATCGCTTGTGCCATCATGACAGAGGCATACAGATCGTTTGCTGCCGCTACTTCCGTTGCATAGCCGCAAATCTGACTGATAAAGGCAGCCGGATCGATCGTTGCCCGTGAAAATAATGCCCGACTGGTCAAATCCGAAAGGGCTGATGGTACTTCATCTGCTTCTAAGACTTCATCACTAGCGACTGTTGTGCTTTCTGTCGTCGCTGTTTCTGATCCCTCAGTGACTGCTTTAGTCCCTGACTCCTCCGTCGTTTCCGAAGTTTCTTCGGTCACAACAGGTGCTGTCGTCGATTCTGTCGTTTCCTCAACCGGTGTGCTGTCGGTTTCTGGTGTCGTGTTTGTTGTTTGTTCAACGACCTTGAGGTCATTGCTAGTTTCTGTCGTTGCCGTTTCAGCCGCATGCCCTAAGGTCGGGATAAACGTTGATCCCGCTACTAAAGTAGTAGCCATCGTAATACTTTTTTGGGTATATTGTGTGCGCTTCAAGCGCTTTTCTAAGCGGCGTCGTTCTTTACGAATTGTCATTTAATCCCTCCGTCGTAATAGCCTTTTTTTATTGTAACACGATTTATTAAAAAATGGGGGGTTAAGATGAAAAAACAGTGAAATCAACGAGATAATTTCTTGCTATGAAACAATTTTCTCTTTTGCTTCATCCGCCAATCCTCTGTTTTAAAAAAAGAAAAAAGAGTGGTTTTGGCACCAAAAAAGCAGCCTTTATCAAAAAGACTGCTTTGGTTGAATTGTTATTTAATAACAGGTGCGGGCTTTTTGGCTTTTTTCAGCATCGCATAGCCAATGTTGAGAACGAGCCCAAAAACCGCCAAGAAAATTGCTGTATAAAAGGCTTTTGTATAATCTCCTTGGTTGCTTTCAGCGATTGCTGCTGCCACTCTAGGCCCAAAGAATGCCGCCGTAGAATAACCAATAAAGACGATTCCATAGTTGACTCCTTGATTGATCGGTCCGTAATTTTCCATAACGATCGATGGGAAAACCCCCATCACGCCCCCGAAGCACAGTCCTAAACCGATGATCCCGACAGTGAAGATCACGGTTGTTTGACCAAGCGTTAATAAGAATAAGGACAATGCCACCACGCCATAGATGATCATCAACGTATTCGTCCGACCAATTTTATCAGAAACGGTGCCCCAAAGGACACGACCAAAACAGTTGCTCAATGAGTACAAGCTGACATAAAAAGCAGCGGCGGCTGCCGTCAAACCGAACATACTTTGCCCGATCACTGATGCGTTAGAAGCAATCATCAAACCTGAGAAAGCCCCTGCCCCTAACATAACGATAATCAAGTAGAAGGTTGGGGTCTTTAGCATGTCCAACCAATTCAGATTGATTTGTGGGCCATTTTTCCCTTGCGCAGCTGGTTGCCAACCTGCTGGGCGATAATCTTCTGGTGCCTTGCGAATAAACAGACTAGCCACTAAGACGATCACGATATAGGCGATCCCTAAAATCCGAAACGCTGCTAGTACATCTTGTGATTCGATCAAACGATTCGCAATCGGTGCGGCAATAATCGCTGCCCCACCCATACCTGCTGTGATCAAGCCCGACGCCAGTCCCCGTTTATCCGGGAATAGCCGAATCGTATTGCTTAAACAAGCCGAATAGGCAAAGCCTTGCCCTAAACCAGCAAAGACTCCATAGGTCAGGTACAGCATGGCGGGTGAGTTGACCAATCCCGTCAGGAAGAAGCCCGCTCCGAACAACACGCCTCCACCAGCGATGACCCATCTAGCGGCTCCTCGGTCTGTCAGCAAACCACCCAAAATCATGGTAATCGGGCCAACTGCGGCATTGATGGTAAAGGCTAACATGATCTCTTCCATGGACCAGCCTTTTAATTGACTAAGAGGTCCTGCAAAAACACTAAAGGCGTAAACAGCGCCCGTACACAGCAATACCGCGGTCGAAGCGATCAGAATCAGCCAACGATTGATTTTTGTTTCCATTTTTTCTCTCCTTTGCTTTAAGCATGTTACTTTATTCACATGTTTTTTCAAAAGCTAGCGCGCGTGACGAAACACAACGCGCAAGGCTTTTTATTCGAGATGTTCTGCGACTGCTGTTTTTCCAGCAATTCGGCCAAAAGTAAAGATATCTGTCAACGAGTTGCCGCCTAAGCGATTGCCAGCATGGATCCCCCCAGCAACTTCCCCTGCTGCATACAGCCCTTCAATGATTTGATCTTCCTTCGTCAACACATGGGTTTGCGGATCGATCTTCAATCCCCCCATCGTGTGGTGAACCGCTGGTTTTCTTGGTGTGGCATAGAAAGGTGCTTTTTCCACTTTCAAGTCGAAGACATCTTTGCCAAACTCTGGGTCCTTCCCAGCATCCACATAGCTGTTGTATTTCGCAACGGTCGCCTCTAAGACGGCTGGATCAACATTGATCTGCTCTGCCAGGCCAGCCAAGGTCTCACTGCGGAACAGCGTACCAGCAGCTACTTGCTTATCGATTTTTTCTTGGCTCGTGTTATAAGCGGTTTTCTTGATCTCTTCATCCGCGATCAAATAGAACAATCCGCCATTATCGATCGCCGCTTGGGTCAATACATCGCGACTTTCGTATTCATTGACAAAGCGTTCACCCTTTTGATTGACCATCACAAAGTTAGCAGGTGGCACTTGCAGGCCACTGAACAAAGCCCCTGTGTTTGGATCAGATACGGGCATCATTTGTGAAAAGCCCATGCCAACAAGGTCCGCGCCAGCACTTTCCCCTAGTTTGATCCCGTCACCAGTGATCGCTGGTGAATTTGACGTTTTGATATCGTCTTCGATCTCTGTCCAATAGGTATTGTATTGTTTCAACATTTTCGTATTCGCTCCGAACCCACCAGAAGCTAAAATCACTGCTTTGGCATGGATCGTGACTTTTTGACCGTTACGGCCTTCCCCGATGATTCCAGTAACCTTGCCATCTTCGATCAATAATTCTTTGACAGGCGTATCGGTTAAGATCGTTCCCCCATGTTCTTTCACGAATTGATGCAAAGCAGAGACAAAGGCATACCCTTCGTTTTTGACTGGTTTATGTCCTCGGCGCCATTTCGCTCCTACTGGCATATCGACATTGTTCATATCAAATTCTACGCCGATTTCTTCTAGCCATTTCACTGAGTCCAATGCTTGATCCGTCAAGATCTTCACTAGCTCGTATTTCCCATAGATCGGTTGACCATTCAAATCTTTGCGTTTTCCGCCTAAATAGGTTTGAATTCGATGCCACAAAGCAGAATCAAACAAGTATTCTTTTTCGGGCGTCGTTTCTGAAAGATACGCAGTGATTTGTGCCTTCAAAGCTTTGAAGTCTGGCAAGTATTCTGCATCGATCTCTTGCTCATCGATCGTCAGCACTTCTTCTAAAGCACTGCGTTCGCCAGGCAATGCGGAAAAGCCGTTTTGCCATTTTGGATCCGCGGCATTCATCGGTCCGCCAGTACGTACAGTATTGCCACCGATCGCTGGGAATTTTTCTACTAAGATCACATCTTTATTGGCTTGCAGCACACTGGCAGCTGCACTCAGACCCGCACCGCCGCCACCTACGACAACGACATCGGTGGTATACGTTTCATCTTCTGTTTGCAAAGCACTGGCGGCTTTTGGCCGTTTGCGCAAGACATCTGGGTTCGCACCAGCCATTTTCACGGCTTTTGCTACGCCATCAACGACACCGTTACTAGTAACCGAAGCACCAGAGATCGCATCGACATTTAAGGTTTGCCCTTCAATGATCTCTTGAGGAATCCGTACGAAAACGACATCAGCGATCCCTTCGGATTCACCAGAAGTATCGATATCGATAGCTTCGATCCGTTCTTCGCTCAATTTGACGACCATTGGTAGATCCCCGTTATGTCCTGGTGCTGTGACGGTGTATTCGCCAGGCTCATAAACGACTTCTTCTGGTACGTTCAACAAATTAGCGACTTCCGTAAACCGAACGAACTTGCGGAAACAGCTTTCCAAAAAATCGACCGTTCGTTGATCTTTTAAATTGCCTTGTTCATCAAAGGCTTGATGGGCACGTCCCAGCAAGAACTCATTTCCTGGCATGACTGTCGCATTGACACCCGGTGCATCAAGGATTTGGCGCAAATGAAGCTGTGCTCGCGAAGAGCCTTGTACATCGTAGGATGCACCGACGATCATCACTGGTTTGCCATCAAAGGGATGGAGATTGAAGGAGAGCCATTCCAAGACGCTTTTCAATGCGGAAGGAATCGAATGGTTATGCTCTGGTGTCGCAATGATCACCCCATCGGCTGCTAAAATCTTGCAATTTAACCGTTGGATCACTTCACTATTGGTTTGATCTTGTGTTTCATTGAACATTGGGACATCCTTGATTTCCAGTAGTTCAATTTCTGCTAGGGCAGCAAATTCTCGCTGCATAAACGCCACTAATTGGCGATTGGTGGATTTTTTGGCGTTCGTTCCGATTAGGCCGACAAATTTCATGACTGGTTCCTCTCTTTCTTATGCTTGTTCCCACGAAAATTTCTTTGCTCGTTCTTTAGCCGTTGAATATTCACTGACCAGACGGTTCGTGATTTCGACAAACAAGACAAATTCATTGAAACAATCTTCTAGTTCGGCAACTTTTTCGCTATCGATCAAGTTTCCTTGTTCATCGAAGGCTTGCATGGAGTGCCCTAATAAAAATTCCGCACTCGGCATGATTCGAGCTTTTACTTCTGGTGCATCTAAGATCTGACGCAAGTGGGCTTGGGCTCTCGATGAACCTAATGCACCAAGAGAAGCACCTGTGATCATCACTGGTTTATCGATCAAAGGCCGCGTCGTATAAGAAAGCCATTCAATCATGCTTTTTAGCACCGCTGGGATCGAGTGATCGTATTCTGGTGTACTGATGATCACCCCATCGGCTGCTTCGATCTTCTCTGACAAGGCTTGGACTGCCGCTGGTGCCGTCCGATCTTCTGGTTCATTAAATGCTGGCAGATCACTGATTTCGCAAAGTTCGATCTCCGCTTGGTCACTAAAATGGCTTTGAATAAATTGCAGTAAGCGACGGTTGGTCGAACGCGTCGAGTTGGTTCCTACGATTCCAATCAATTTCATTATCATCTCTCCTAATTGTGAATAATTTAACATTTAACAATAAATAAAAAGTTTTTGACCATTGGCTTTGATTTCTTTTTCAATCGTTTCTCAAGTTGGTTTTTAAGACCTACTGAGATGAAAGGCTTCTTCCTAAACAAAAAAATCTTCCCCAAGTACCCATTTAGTGTACGACTGAATTCTTTATTTGTGAAATATTTATTTAACTATCTATCGATAACAAATTTGTTATAATGAAAAAAATGACTAGGAGGACCACGCAATGGCACTTAAAGATTCCCATCTGATGCTGCAATACCTCGATACCTTGTTAAAGCATAGCAACTATACCAAAGCCGCCAAAGACCTCTACATCTCACAGCCTTACTTGACACAAACCGTGAAACGTGCCGAACAAGAGCTAGGGACCCCCATCATCAATCGGCAGCCGGGTCATTTTCAACTGACGGAAGCTGGTAAAATCTATTATCAATATCTGGAAACCTTGGAAACAGAGTCTGCCAAATTGAAAAGTCGGCTGTCTTGGTATACCGCGACCGAGAAGCGTTCTTTGCGCTTAGGCATCTTGCCCAGCCTTGGTTCCTATCTGCTGCCACTCTTTTTGCCTGCATATTATGAACACTATCCCAACGTGCACTTTTTCTTACGGGAAGACCTGCCGAAGCACAATGAAAAACGACTTTTGAATGGGCAGCTGGACTTTTTTATCGGACAAAATCCTGAGACGATCGCACCGAATCTAACAGTCCACAGTACCAATCAAGAACGGTATCTAGCGATCATTCCGCCTTGTTCTCCCCTGTATCAACCAGAGAAGCGGTATTTAGCACCTGATTCATTGGCAGTCAAAGACTTGCTGCAAAGTCAGTTGATTTTGACTGCCAGCGGCTCGGCGATTCGGCGCCAAATCGATCAATTGCTGCAAAAATACAAAGTAGAGGCGACCGTTCTCATAGAAAGCAGCAATATTTATACAGCAGCAGCATTGGCAGAAAACAACCTTGGGATTGCGATCGTACCAGAAAGCGTGCTGCAAGCAGCGACTGCGACTCCTTTTAATCTTTATCCGATGCCAGAGGAACTCTTGTCCCTCACCTATTTTATTGCCCATCAAGCCGAACGGGCATTGTCAAACAGCGAAGCCGACTTGATCGAGACCTTTTTGCAACACGTCTAGCTTTCTTTTTACAAAAAAACAAGCAGCCACCACCTATATCCCTAGGTGATCGCTGCTTGTTTTCATTCTGCTGTTGGCGTTTCGATCAAACGGGCTAATTCTTGCGGATAGATCAACTCTCCATGTTTGGTAATGACTAACCCAGTGATCCCTTCTAACGGCGCCAGCTCCTGCAAGATGGCTTGTGGCTCTTTGCCGAACAAGCGGGTCGTCCAAATCTCTCCATCAACCGATTGGTCGGAGAGAATCGTGACACTGGCAATGGCTGACTCTAACGGATAGCCCGTATCTCGATCAAAAATATGATGATAGGTCTTGCCCGCTACCTGATAGGTTCGTTCATAGATCCCTGATGTAACGACTGATTGATTACGAACCTTCAACGCTGCGACAAAATTCCCTCTTGGTAAGAAAGGGTTTTGGATCCCGATCCGCCAATAGCCATCTTGATGGCTCGGGGCATCGCCGTAAGTCACCACATTGCCTCCAAGATCGATCAAAGCGGCTGTGACCCCAACCTGTTTGAAATAGGTCATCAACAAATCAGCAAAATATCCTTTTGCCACAGCCCCTAGATCAAGCTTCATGCCAGCAGCTAACCCGACGGTCTGCAGCGTTTCATCCAAAATGATCTTGGCAGGATCAGTCTTTGGCAGCAGCTCCGCGATTTTCTCAGGCGTTGGTAGATGAGCATCTTGGAACCCGATCCGCCATTCCTGCACCAAAGGACCGATGGCAATATTTAAGTAGCTATCTTTGGGTACGCTATGGGCTTTCCCTAGTGCGATCAATTCAAACAATTCCTGTGTGGCAGCGATCGCTCCTTGTCCTGCCTGCTGATTGATCTGCATCAACTCAGACGTCGGGTCATTGGCACTAAAACGCTGTTCAAAGGCCGCAGCTCTTTTGGCTGCTTCCTCTAAGATCACTTCTGGGGTTTCATGCTGCACCCAAATCGTGATCACCGTTCCCATTCCCTGTAACACTCGTTGGCATTCTGGCATTGTCCTTGCTCCTTTGTTCTGTTCTTTTGGCTATCATAGCAGTTTCTGGGAGAAAAAAGTAGTCTGCGGGATACCGCTGCTGCTTTTTTTTGAAAAAAAACTGCGAGGTCACCCTCGCAGTCTGCTGTTTCTATTGCTCAATGATAAAAGTCGAAGCGGCCTTTCGCCAATACTTCTTTGACCCCACCGGTTTGGTACAAGGAACGGTCCATAATGGCTTTTTTCACCACGGAAGCGGGATAGCCTTTGATGCCCATTTTCCCTACTAAGCCAAAGGCATGGGTATTGCCGATCGATGCCACTGAACCTAATGATTCAAAGTGGAAATCTGCTGGTTTTTCCCCGTTCATTTGACGTAAGATGTTTTTACCCGCATGCTGCCCCATCTTCAAAGCGATTTGAGCCGTTGTTGGATACGGGCGATTGGTCGCTGGGTCCATGACTGCTGAAACATCACCGACAACATAGACGTTACTATGATCAGGGTCTGTTAGGTCTTGATTGACCATCACGCGACCACGACGAGCAGAAAAGTCTGATTCAGCCATCACATGGCTGCCGCTGACGCCTGTGGTCCAAACGATGGTTTTGGCTGATAATTCTGCTGTTGCTCCTGTATCGGCATCATTTTGATAGACAACGACACCTGGTTTGATTGCTTTGATGGGTTTACCAGTCAGGAAGTTTACGCCCCATTTAACGAGATTTTTGATCCCGTAATCCGATAGTTTTTCATCAAACATCGGTAATAAACGAGTCACTGCTTCGACACAGTACAGTTTGATGTCTTCTGGTTTGACACCTGCTGCTTTCGCGAAGGTTTTACGGTTTTCCACCAATGAACCTAGCAATTCGATTCCAGTGAAACCAGCACCGCAGACAACGATTTTTAGGTAGTCAGGATTTTGTGTTTCTTTGTATGCCTTCATTTGTTTCAACAAATGATGATAGATGTTTTCTGCGGAGTCGACATCCACCATTTCCAACGCATGCTCCTCGACACCAGGGATCCCAAATGATTCTGATTCAAAGCCTAACGCCACGATCAAATAATCATAGGTGCACGTGGATTGATCTTTAAAAACGATCACTTGTTGGTTACGATCGATCGACGCCACTTCCTTTTGAACAAAGGTAGTCTTTTGGGGACGAACGACATCATTGATGGGATAGCAAATGCGGTCTCTTGGTTGCGTACCGGCCGCAACTTCATGAAGATCGGTTGCCTCATAATGATAATCGTTTTTGTCGATCAATGTG
>Ga0160505_101218_pt1 | contig 12574 bp, 15 predicted proteins | sample DIDeMG_FD_108225 | JGI IMG/M metagenome (GOLD analysis project Ga0160505, IMG submission 108225) | Enriched chicken feces microbial communities from UW Madison campus, WI, USA - DID2874_E49_Stillage MG | ecosystem: Host-associated > Birds > Digestive system > Large intestine > Fecal ... | reverse complement strand
CGTCAGTGCTGTGTCTAATGGACAGACTGTTGGGTGTGCTTACCATTGTTGGTTGATGGATGTGGTGATGTTATTGACGAGACCCGACTTTGTGTTGCAGTCACCTCGTTCGTCGACGTCTAGCACGGTGTGTGTTGGTCCAGAAGAGCTACGACATGGCAGCGTGGAGGGAGTGTACAGACTAGACTGTGCTGGTCATAGACGGAATCAAATTCCTCTCTGGTGGTAGTGAACACGTGGAAGCAGCGAGGTGAGATGATCAAAAGGGAGCGGAATCAAAATAATCCGCCATCGACGACGCGTCGCAAATGAGAAAATGGGACGCGACGGGCTCTGGCCAGCTGGACGACACCGATGCACGGTTCATGAACAAGAACAACAACAAACAACCTGTCTCCAACAACAACTAAACCTATAGACACCATGCTCGCCGTCGAAAACATTGTCAAGTTAGCACTTCGCGAGAGTGACGGACCTAGTGAGTGCCAAAACTGTGAACGAAGACCCATGCTGACCTCAGGCCCCGACGCTGCAGTGTACGCTGCTGCCATCAAGAGTGCGCTGGAGACGCCGGAGAAGGTGAGCCTCGAGGTGGAGCTTCTCTACTTGTTTCGTAGCAGCTCCTGAGGCGGTTTACAACATTGCAGTGAACTGACATCAGATCCCCAACTTCTCTCGCACCTCTCGTCCCCTGGACCTCGTGCGCTTCCGCTGCCTGCTGCAGGACACGGGCTACCCCGCGGAGGTGTACCTTCCCGAAGACCCCGAGGACAAGGCAAAGGTGGACTGGAGCAAGCTCAAGGAGCGCTGGGTTGGCTGGGCTACTGAGTGGGTTTACTTATCGTTGTCCCTCTAACCCACAGGATTCCCGGCGAGCAGAAGTGGGCGGACCTCCAGCCTGCCTCGGGCGCCAAGAACGACGTCACGGACGCACTCGCATCGCTGTCGCTCAACACTCTTCCCCCACCGGTCAAGGGCAAATTCCCCTTGGCCTCACAGGAAGAGTACATTGGCGCGCTGCTCAAGGTGTATGACTCTGAGGCGTCCTTCCGGCCCGCATCGGCGTACGACGTCGTGGGTATCGTGTCGACCGCGCCGCTCCCCACCCCGTTCGCTGAGGGCGAGGAGGTAGAGGACGAGCTCGTCCCTGCCATTCATGTCCTTTTTCCCCCGACACCTGCTTTCCCTCCTGCTCCTTCCCCCGCCGACGTCCCCTCTGTGCGCGCTGCGCTCGTGTCTCACCTCGCCAACGCCTTCTCGCCGCCTGACGCCGTCGCTGCCGAACTCCTGCTTCTCTCCCTGATCGCGTACCCCGCCACCAGGCCGGGTGGCATGCCGCTCGGCACGCTCTCGCTGAACCTCATCCGCCTCGCTGGCGAATCGGCACTCACCTCGATTCTCGAGTCCGTCGCCCCTGCAGTCGTTCCCCTCCCTATCACCCTCCCCCTTCTCCACTCGGCAACGTTCCGCCCCTCGTCCGACGGCAACGCCCTGTCGCCCGGTCTCCTTCAGCTCGCACCGGGAACCCTTCTGGTCATCAACGAGGACGGCCTCGGAAACGGCGGCGCGCTGGCGGAGAAGGCCCTCAAGAACGTGCAGGCGCTCAGGGACGCAATCGCAGACCAGAGCCTGCGGTATGACTACCCGTACACTGACGGCGTGCGGATCGAGTGTGCCCTCCGCTCAGTCATCACGAGCGAGGGAAAGAGCCTCCTCCCCGCCGATGTCCATGTACCCGTTACGCTGGCCGAGCACGTCACGGCTCCGTCCGACGCCGACCTCGCCAACTTCCGCGCATACTTCTCCAGCGTCTCCGCGCAGGCACACGCCGAGAAGCTCCAGGTGCCCGAGTCGGTCGGCCAGAAGATCCAGGACACGTTCGTCGAGGACCGCCGTGCCTCGGGCTCCGGGAGCGCCGAAGCTGCAGAGGGCCGGCTCCGCCGCCGCATGAAGATTGCTAGGTGAGTTTGCTGCCGTGGCGAATGGGCTCAGCAGACCCATACTCTTGTGTACTGACACATCCAGGCTCATGGCCACGTCCTATCCCGAGGCAGAGCTCACAGCCGAGCTCTGGGAGCGTACGGTCGCGATCGACACAGAGGTCGAGAAGCGCCTTAGCGGGCGGGAAGCGAAGCGCCGCGAGCAGAAGATTGGCGCACCGACAAAGGCTAATGGTGTGGAGAAGGCCAACGCGGCCAAGGAGGCGGCATAGGTTGATGTGGCTTGGTGATAGGTGAGGATAGTTCATTTGTGCATGTATTCATAGACTCATTCCGAAAGCTGGCCGCCGACTGTGAGCTAACCAACTGACTGTGTACAGTGGGTCGTGTGCTGCTGACGAGAGCGTGAGAGCGTTGGCCGGACGGCAGGACAACTCCAATAAGGCTACGTCGAGCCTGTGTGCGTCCTGTCATCTGCCCTCGCACTGCGCCCGCCACTGAACCGTACTGAACCATCTCGCTATGGCCGCAGTGTATTGAACTCTTAGTGGTGTGGCCCGCCACATACCCCCTTGACAAGTCACCAGGTGACAAACATGCAAGACACTGTGTTCCAAATTCTCGGTGTCCAGGCATGGTCAGGATGCAACACTCGCCACCTCGTCCTCGGGATCGTATGCCTACCCAGGCTCGCTGCTGTGCAATGGGGCGTGTCCTCCCACTTGCCTCTCCTCACTGCCACGGGCCGGACCGCTTAGTCGAGGTACAAGCGGTCAGCACGGTCAAACCGACGGCCATAACTCAAAAAACGCTTCCCTGTCGATCCCTCCCTCTTCCAATCCCACGACTGCCGTCATAGCGTTAACACATCCAGTTCTACCGCTCCCCACATCCCAGTCCGCTCTCGACGAACCCACACCTGCCTCCAGTCAATCCCCAAAAAAAGGATGCGCTCGCTAAGCGAGCACTCTCGACAACGACATGATTCGAACATGTGCTCCCGAAGGAAGTTGATTTCGAGTCAACCGCGTTAACCACTCCGCCACGTTGCCAGATACGTTTCAGATGTGTGGCGGATTGTCGCCAGGGATTGGCGCATCGATCTCTTGATCTACAACCTGTGCGTTTGCTGTGGCTGTCAGATTGCATACGGGGAGTCAATCAATTTTGATATCAGTCACTCGGGAAATGAGGGGGAGGATTGCTGAAGAGCAGTGGAGGAGACGCATAGTAGGTATGGGTTGATCCTGGGGGCGGCAGGACACGTGCGATTCATCATGCCTCGGCCTCCACCTCCGCCTGCAGACCATACCCACCTGTCCACCATATCCAGATTCCTCGTTTCTCCCATCTCTCTCAACTCCAAGCTCCCAAAATGGACCAAATCCCCCGCGTGATCCCCGCACCCGTCCTCGCGCAAATAAGCGACTCGGGCCCATCAATCGCCTCCCTCACGCGCCCGACACCGCGGAACCCAGATCCCGAGAACGCGCACCTCCACGACCTGATCGCGCATTACCTGTCAACATCGTACCCCGCCGCGCTACCCGCGTTCCTCTCCGCCTCGGGCGCAGTGGACCCCGCAACGGTACCCCCTCCGAAGCCCGATTTACGTACTCTTGTCGCGGACGCAGCGAGTGCCGCGCGTGCGGCCGCGCTCGCGGAGCAGATGAAGACGCTAGGCGTAGAGGATGAGGTGTCGCTTGATAAACTCCTCGCGCGCCCGCTCGAGGCTGGGGATGAGCTCAAAGAGGTCGTGAAGAGTACGCCTGTCGCGGCGTCGAATCTGCTGTCGGTGACTGTGGCGAACGTGCCGTTTAGGAGGTTCGAGACCGGTACGGCGGAGTATGTCGCTGGATACCGCCGATGTGTGCTTGTTTCCGCTGCTGATAAGGAGGTGCGCGTGGTCGAGTGTGAGAGTGGCGAGGTGAGTCTGCGATCTGGGCGACGCGGTGAGCTTGATTCCTGACTCCAGGTAACCGCGCTCCTGTCGCACAAGGCGCCCGTCCTCTGCCTCGCGGTCCACCCGACGCAGCCGCGCTACCTCGCGACGGGGAGCATGGACGGCACGACGCGCCTCATCGACCTCGTCTCCGGCGATGTCTTGCAGGAGTTCAAGGCCGCAAAGTTTGTCGTGCGCGTCGCGTTTTCCAGTGATGGGAAATATCTCGCGGTAGCGAGCTACGACCACAGTGTGCGGGTGTACGAAGCGACCAACGCGGATATCGAAGAAGTGGAGGTGATTGACGACACGGACGACGCGGCACTCGCTGCGGACCCGGGCATGCGGTACGAGCTGCTCCACACGGCGAAGACCGAGGCGAATCCCGAGGCACTGCTCTTCCACCCCCGCACCGAGTGGCTATTGTACACTGTGCGCGCGAGCCATGAGCTGCATTACCTCCGCCTTCCCACGCCTGCGGCAGCAAGTGTGGCGCAGGATACCGAGACGTGGAAGGTCGTCACAAAGTCGTTCAACCCCCACCCCCTCGACGTGCATGTCTCGTTTGCGGTGCTCGACCTCGCGCTGCATCCCTCTGGCCGTGCGCTCGCGTGTATTACCGGCGACCATGCGGGGACGGCAGGGGAGAGGGTGCTGGTGTACGGCGTCGAGCCTGATGAAGTGAGTCGACTCAGTCTAGAACCAGAGTTTGCTGACGCTAGACAACACGCCTCGCGTGTATTTGGACCGGAGCGGATACGGACCCCTTCGTCCTTCCCCGTGTCGCGTGGCTGCCGAGCGGGCGCGGGCTCGTCACGTCCAGCGCGACCGGCCACCTTGCCCTCCTCGGCACCACCGGCGAGGTGCGCTCCCGGATACAGGTGCACGCGGCGCAGGGGCCGGGTACGAGCGATGTCGTGCGCGATATGGTGGTCGTAGCTACCGAAGACGGGGAGGGGTGGGAGGTCGTGTCGGTCGGGTATGATCGTTGTGTGCGGGTCACCCGGGGCCGGCCATAGAGAAGCAATTTTTACAGTATAGGATACATCCAAGTGACACAATGTACAATTTCTATTCTACTCTACGCCTCGACGTCGACGAGCAGCGAGAACCGCCCGGCATATATCCTACTCACGCGCCCTGGAGCCGGTACATGCGTCCAGTCGCGGACGTCCCCGGCAAGACCGCCAAGCTGGCCGAACGTGTCTGCCGTCAGAACACTCGGTGCAGGGGACTCACTATCGCCACGAGCGTATACACGACCAGACGACAGGACAGCAATAAACCCATCGCCGAGCGCAACGTCCTCGATCTCCAACTCGTCCAACTCGTCCTCCTCTCCGCCATCTCCATCTCCCTCATTCTCAATCCCCAACCCTTCCCTGCCAACACTCAACCTCTCCACACCATCCTCGACGAGGTACACCTCCCCCGCGGGCGTGAGCACGCCAAACCTGTCCCCGCCGGCCGACACGCGCGCGACGCCGAGGCCCGCCAGCTCATCCACGACAGCAAGCACGGGGGAGGCGGTGCGGCGGTCGAACGTGAGCTGCAGTACGTGCGAGTTGCACACGAGCAGGGCGCGGGTGTACGCTGTGTATATCCGCACATCTGACGTTGGCGTGAGGAGCGGGTGTGAGAGTCTAACGGGTGCCGGGCTCACGTCGTCGGAGGTTGAGTCGGGGGGATAGTCGAGCAGCGCATCGAGGTTCCTGAAGACGTACACCACGTTATCCTCCGCACCTGCAATCAGCCAGTGGTAACTTGGTTGCACGTACGCCACGCAAGCACCCCGAGCTCCGTGACGCCCACATCATCCCACGGCCGCGCTTCCCGCCCTCCTAGAACTTTGAGGACGCGGTCCACGAGCACGCCGAGCGGGCGGTCGACGCCAATCACGCGCGCGTTGCGCTCGCTCGCGGTCGGGATGGATGCGAGGACCGGGTCGTCACCGATTCTCAAGTTCGGTGTGATTGTTGCGGTCCAGTTATGCCACAGCACGCGGTCCTTGGCTTGCTGCGCGTCGTCGGAAAGGTCGCCGCGCGCGTCGGGCGCGGTTCCGGTTCCGGATAGAGGCACAAAGTGGTTTATCGTGCTTGGGCCCCCGGGCGCGAGCGCGTTGGCAATGTTGTTGCCTTGGGCGTACAGCATAGCGTGTGGCGGGGAGCGGAGCTACGCGAAGGAGTGGACCCAGGTCGTGAACGATGGACGGAGAGGGACAGAGGGGAGCCCGAGGAAGCACGTTCGGGATAGGAAGGTGACAGGGAAAACTTCCGAGAGTTTATACCTGCTGTGATCACGATCTAATCCGCTGTCGCTGTCGGGGTCAATGTCGAAACTGCTGTAGGAATCGCTGTCACGGTCAAGATCCACGTCAAAGTCAACAACGACGACAGCGTTCGTTCACGAGTTCACGCCAACCTCCACCTCCACCCATCCAGGAGGACGGGAATCGGACCCCCCACGCGTCACCCATCACGCCCAGCCCCTCGGCATCTGCCTCCAGAGTCCTGACTCCAGCTGTCCTCGGCACATGCGGCACATATGGATATTAACATAGTGCTGCACGGCGGAGGTAGACTGCAGAGCCTGGACTTGACTCTAGAGAATACGTGCCGAATAACTCTGCCCCCGGCCGCGGGATAACCTACGTCGACGAAATGCTCCGACAGTGTCACACTGGCTCAAGCTCAGTGTTGGAACCCGCACACAGAGTTCGCATTCCGGGGCCGGGAGTGCACGTTTTGGAAGCATGGAGCGGCATTTTTGTACTGGAGTTGGTCGCGGGTGAGTGCTGGAAGGCGTGCGTCGGCGGTGCACCACTGCACTGTGGGTTGGTTAACATGGCTGGCTGGTGGCTGCGTGGCCGAATGCGTGGCCAGTGTGGCTCTGATCGCTGATCGAGGACATATTCTGTGGCGCCGCTAGCCATCGTAATCAATGCATTCATAGTATGTACATGTTGCAGTCCTAACGTGATCGTGGCAGGGCCAGCTGCACATTGTCGTCGCGTTCAGTGTCCATGGAGCAGAATCTTGAGCGGAGCAGAAAGGACAGTAGCAAGGAGCGTGAAGTGGAGCGAGTGTGGGATGGAGTGAGTGTGGGTGTGAGCGAGTGTGGCGAGAGCGAGCGTATGGTAGTATGTGGTTTTGACAAGAAACGAGTCACGGGAAACGACGTGGAACGTTCTAACGAGAGTGGGATGTCGGCGTGTATCAATGAGCGACGATAACGAGCGTTGTTGGCTGGAGCCTATAACGAGCGACGTATTGCATCTTGAGAGACGGGAGGTCGTCAGATTTAGTCGGATGGGATCCAGACGGGGGATAGCAATGCAGGGTAGTGACAGCTTTGCAGGTCGTGTCATCGTCGTGAATGGTCGTGGGGCCGGCGCTAGCGGCTCAGCCCGTCCAGGCGTGCAGTACTGTCCGTTGATTCAACTGAGGGGCATGGGGCGTTCCTCGAATGGGCTGCGGAGTGCGGGTCCGTCGGGGTCCATTTCGGGGTCAATGACCAGCTTGGGCGGCGTCTCGGTCCCGGCAGCATCACCCTGACGGCTCATCGCGGTCATGACGAGGTGGGGTCGCCGGGCACGGCGCTTGACAGACACGATACCCTCGCGATCGGAATCGCTGTCCCACTCGCCGCTGCCTGAGCCTCCAGCCGCAGGCTGCGAGGGGCTGAACGCCGCGCCGAGGGCTGAAGGCGCCGCATGAGTGGGTGCAGGCGGGAGCCCGAGTCCAAGGGCATCCCGCCCTCGCCTACTGTAGTCTTGCGATGTGCCCCGCGTATCGTACCGCTGCTCGCGGCGCGATGAGACAGAGTACGAGTGGGAACGCAGGAGACGCGTCGAAGCCATGTCGGGAGCCGACGAGCGGCGGCGAGGCGACTCGTCTGTCTCGCTGGTGTCTGGTCGTGCGGACGGGGTCTGAATCCCTTCCAGGCCGAGCGTTGAGGTCGTGGGCAGGCCATTGGTAGGCGTCTTTGGTGATATGGCCATGTTGAGGGAACTCGGTACGTTGGATATCGGTGCGCTAACCACGTGTCGCATAGACTGTTCGTATGCCTCCTCGGCCTCAAACTCAGCTTCAAGGTCTGACGCCGTGAAGCTTCGTCCACGGGCGAGCAGGGATGGCCGCCGTTTGGGCCCATCCGATCTGTCAGACCGGTTACTGCTGTTCCGCCGCATCGGTGCTGGGCGCACATTAGACGTCGACGGGGTGAGGTTTCGGCCAAATGAGCGGTTGAATGACACAGGAGGCGTGGAGTGGGACGCTGCCGAGGTCGACGCTGCCGGGGTCGAACGTGTGCTGGTGGTAGCTGGAGCACCAAGGGATGCCGTGCGTGCGATATTGGGCACCTCCCGGGCAGAGTTTTGCAGCTTTGTGGATAGTCTGCTGTCAGCTGGTTAAACACGTGCGTGAGCTTACCGTAAAGCACGACCAAGCTTCTCGCTAGGAGGCGTCTCACTGCCATCGCGATCCAAAAAGTCCATGCTGTCGGCGCGTCGGAGCGACCGTCGCGCGAGACGCTCCTGGCGGGTGAGCTTGCGGTCCGCGCGCTCGGCGCCTAAGCGCGTGTCCGCAAGTGCGAGGGTCGTGAGCATCCTTCGCGTCTCGTCCCAGCTGTGAGGCCATGGTGCGGCTGGGTGAGACGACGGCTCGGGGTCTGGTGAACCGGTCCGACTCGTAGAACACGAGACTGACGCCTCGGTCGACGTGTCATCCATGGGATCGTCAGTCGAACGGTACGCCGTGCTCCCAGACACCGCTTCCTCCACATCCCCAGTCGCCCCGACCTCTCTCCCTGGGCCGAGCTGCTCAACAACCGCCGAGGTCAGCTCGTCCAGCACATGGGGCGGGGGCATGGATCCAGGAGCAAAGAGCGCCTCCTTTGGCGGACGATTGAGAACCTATTGGAAGTCAGAACCTGCAGGGTTGAAGAAGATAGGGTTGAAACCGTTACACTGATAAGATAAAACAAGGTGGTAACGCCAACTCACATTCTGAAGGACCTCCACTTCCTGAGGATCCCATTCGTCCTCCCGTGTCCGCTTCCCCGTGACGGTCGGGCTCGGCGTGGGAGCTTGGCCGAGGTTCAGGCCAGACACGTCGGGAGTACATGGCGAATTGCGGGGTTGGGGGAGCGAAACGGGCTGGAGTGGATATGGTAGTGAGGACCGAGCAGGTGAGGAGCAGAAAGATAACCAAAGAAGGTAGGCGCATCATTTTGGGCGAATAGAAATGTGGGCAAGTCGAGGGACCGTAGAATGCAAGGTATTTATGCACCAGTGCGATGGGTTGGATGACGAGAAAGAGGATGCATCAGCGGGAAGAACAGATCGGAAGAGATCGAACACGCAGAACACGGCCTACTCACAAACTCATACGTAGGCGTACACGGCCCCGTATCCTTGTCACCCACGGGGAGAGTTAGTTGCAGGTCACGCATGTGCGTCTTCTTCTTCTCGGCGGCCATGTTTGGTGAACAGTAGGTGGCGCAGAGCAGATGGCGGCGGTGAGGGCTGGAATGGAATGGTGGAGAGGGCGGGGGATCGCGGCGGGGGCGAGAACAGCTTGTGGATGAATGGAATGGCCAAGGTCTACGAGTGTACTGTTTGGCTGGAGTTTAATCGAATGTTCAGTCACGTCGACGCGATCTGATTTACACTGTAGACACCTCGGTGAGTGTCGACGGAAGACCGAGATAGGGGATAATCGCGTGCTGTCGATCGAGACGATGACAGCGACGCGGCGACGCGGTCCGTGGCTGGGGGTACCTTTGCTGGGAACCAGACGGCGAAAAGTAAGGTTGGGAATGGGTAGAATGTTGTTTGGGTGGTGGATGGAGAGATACGTATCCGAGATCGAAATGGGATGGATCCGAGTCGTTGGAATTTGTGGTGCTTTGCTTTACAACTTGGAGGTTGGAGGGAGGAGAAATGAACAACAAATAAAGATAATAAATACACAATCAAGAAGGCTGTTGGATCCACTAGAAATGGGGTCCGACGTTGTCGCAACAAGACACAAACGCCGTGTTATTGGTCGTAATTAAGAGGACAGGCGAGACGAGAATGAACGAGCGGGCAGAGTGGAGCGGTCAACAAGACGAGCGGTGGATGCAGATGAGAATGAACAGGGCAGTCGATGATGTCAAGCTTCGGAGGCGTTGGCGAATGAATGGCGCCCTGGTCTAGTATTGACAGCCAGGGCGAGCAGAAGGCGGGGGCGGATCTCCGAACGCCTTGGCTGTTGTCGGAGGAGAGCGATGACGATGGGCGTATGGATAGGGGGGTGCGATGCAGGGATTGCAAGATGCGCAGGAGGGTGTGACGATGGGCAGCGCACAGCGCAGTCAAGAAACAAGACCACGAAGGTACGAAAGAAGTGGAGGTAAGGCGAGGCTGGGGCGGTGGGCGACAATCGCGATCACCGGCAAGTGTCGACGCGACGGTGGTTGCTCGGCGGGTAGCGATGTCGTATGCGATTCCGGTGCCTCGACGTTGGTATTGGGTTCTGTCGGATTGTATTGGTGGCGCGGTGGCGTGGGTCGTGTCGGCCGTGTACGGCACAGGCCAGTGGACCACGGAGATTGAGGATGATCGGAGAGGGGAGGTTGAACAACGAGGCTCGAGAATGCCTTCAAGGAGCGAACAATGTAAATAAAATGAGGTGGGCAGGAACGATGAAGGTGTGGCCGGTCAATGAAGAGTAAAAGGTAAGGCCTGCTGGCAGAAGACGGGGATAACCGGTCGGGGAGAGGGCAAAGGACAGTCGAGAAGGCGAAGATGTCGGGGTTCGGAGGGTGGATGGAGGGGAGAACGGCGGTGATGAAGAGTAGAAGGGGGATGATGGCGAAGGCAAAGATGGAACGAAAGAAGGAAAGAACAACGCCAGTGGGGGAATGTGGGGAAGAAGAGAAGTTAAGAGTGCAGTGATGATGCAAGGAATGGACTAAAGATGTGGGGAAGAAACGAACAGTCAAAGTCTTGTCAGTCACCGAGGTCCATACCATCCATAGTGCAACGACTAGCGCTAAACCAAGAACACGGTTCGACATGACTTCACTCCGTCCATCTACATTTCTCTCTCGAGCTCTCTCTCGTCTCTCTCCGATCTCTCCCCTCGTCCATCTCGTCTCGTCTCTTATTTACGTGCCGCGGTTAGCTTCAGACTTTGAACGAACATTGCGTTATTAGCCTTAACCCATTCTGCTTTTTCATCCCAGCTTCCAAGGTAAATGAACTCACACTTGCTATAGGTAGACGCACGTCTCGTGCCAGTCGTGCAACCCCCATGTCTGTTCTTCCCGCCCTGCTCTGTCCTCTGCATCAACTCTATTGGGTTGAGATGCCCATTTTGGCTCGCCATGACCCGAGAGCAGCCGAGGACAAGGGCGCAGCGTCCCAAGACCCAAATACGCAGACCCCGCAAACTCTCTTTCGTGCATGTTGGCGTACGCACTCTTTTTCCTCCAATGTTCGCAATCCCGTTCCTGTCTGTTCCTTGTGTTCCTGCCGGGCGCGCTTAACGTGACTTGCATCTACCCAGCACCAGCTTCGTCCAGCAACATTACACGAAACCCCAGAGATGCGAGATCACGAGTGCGGGGTAAGACAGCTGACAGCTGACAAACGCACCTTGCTCTTCGCTCTTCGGTGCATTTTCACTTTTTTCGTGTTCAACATGACTTATTATTCTGACTTTTAGTTAGCGTCGTCGTTAGCGTCAAAATAGTGGATGTGCGTGGTATGGTACGTGATTCATTGTGCTCGTCGTCACTTCACTGGCGGTTTGTTGCCGTGGCAGGAGATGCGGAGGCGGGCAAGCGGCGAGCGCCTCCACTAATAAAGCTAACAATTCCCCGGACGCCCCGTCGTGACTAAGCTTGCTTGCTCGTAAGTTGGCGTGTCCTGAGGCGAGATGGCTCCGAGCCTCGAAGGTGGAAGCTCGCTGGAGCTGCCCCGTGGACACTGATGGCGGACACTCTTAGGAACAAGAACCATCGATTGAGCCATGATTGTCTCAATTGATCGACGACGAGCAGCAGTGGCGCAGCGCAAGGTCATTAACGCCACGACCACCGCCTCCAGGCGACAAGGGGAGACAATTGGCCACGCGTCATTGAATTGGACACGGACGAGAACGGGGCTGGCCAATCGCTTGGACCTCGTCGTTCTGCTTGAAACGATTTGGACGTGGTGGACTGGAGATACCCCCAGTCGTGCAAGCTCGGTGGAGCCCCCTTGACCCAGAAAGGCAGAGCGCGATTCGGGGCCTGCCCAGGAAGCCCTTCATGACGCGACGCAGCTCGACAGGGTCCAGCGCCCTGGGGTGGAGCTAATAGACTGACCAATCCTCGACCGCGAGTCCGAGTCGGACGCGTCCTTCGCGTCGGTGAGGATGAAGTCAAAGGCTCGGCTCCCAGCTCCCACTCCACGTCTAACGAGAGGGGGTCTCCGTAACCTTCCACCGCTCCAAGCCGTCGCCGATCGTCGTTCAAGTTCAAGTTCTACGGTGCGGGACGACCAGACGACAAAGTTACTGGAACCAGTCATAACGGTCCGCTTCTCTCCCGATTGCAGCTCAGCTCCAGGTGTGCAGACAAGGATGCAGGGTAAATACAGGCTGCGTCTGGCGCGACTGGGGTGTTCCATAATGTATTCAGTGACGTTATGCCTGCCGTTGCT
>Ga0160505_101217_pt1 | contig 12577 bp, 14 predicted proteins | sample DIDeMG_FD_108225 | JGI IMG/M metagenome (GOLD analysis project Ga0160505, IMG submission 108225) | Enriched chicken feces microbial communities from UW Madison campus, WI, USA - DID2874_E49_Stillage MG | ecosystem: Host-associated > Birds > Digestive system > Large intestine > Fecal ... | reverse complement strand
TTTCCGTACTCGGGGCATCATTGTGCGCGAAGCACTGGCGAGTTACGAATGCCAAGATTGGGAGCTTGCTTACTCTTCCACACTTGCTCCGAAGACGATAGACAACCAATGGTGGCCGTACCATACGGACCACTTACCTGTTGCTCCCGACAGGCTTCCAGCTGCTCCACACATTCATTTCTCTGTACTTAGTATCTGAGGCTGTGCTGTTAGGGATCACATTACTCTCTATTTACACTCTACTTTGCAACAACCCCGCCTCAGTTGACTCCCAAGCTTCCATAAATGGATTGTGGCCTTGTTTGCACTGCATTGTCCTGGCTCAACCAACCTTCTATTGACGAGACTGAAAGAGCTTATGTATTATAAGGTCTACCGCATTGCCCTGACAGCGCTAACCCACATTGCGACCTGCAGACACCAGCAACATTTGAGGCGGCCACCGTTAAGAGTTAACTCAACCCGAAACGCGGAGCTGACAGGCACTTACGTGAACCAGATCTGCCCAGATCTGCTCTTTGTTTCTACTACGATAGCGTGTGTTGAACTGGCATTGAAAGGTTGGTCGAGAAACCTATTGCTGTACGAGGTACGCAAGGGGCAAGTCGCGGGACCGACCTGGATAGTGATGGCTACTGCGAGGATCACGTTCGGGATTCACAGTGTTCATGGACATCACCATGCCCTCTCAGCTTCCCGTTGTTCTTTGTTCCACTTTATTGTTCATCGTTCATCGTCGTTCATCGCACTTCCTTTCGACTACCGACAGTCGCCGCACGGCATCTGGTCACGACAATGGTCTCGGTACGGCAAACTTTCGCTGTCCCTCCTGCAACGGTTCAATTGGTGCCGACTCTCTGGTTCAACCTCACCGTCAGTTCAACCTGTGGGATCATCGAGGATCCTTCCCCTATTGTTCATGACGGACCGTCATGGCACTTGATTGCCCCGGCCCCTAAGCCATCAGATAGGTGGATGATGCCTCTCACCTTTTTCGGGCGCGACCTGTATATGTACGGCGACATCTGGAACCCGGACCCGCTCGGAGAAGCGGGCGTTCTCTACAGCAGGTGGACTAATCTCGATGACGATTTCCCCCCGGACAACTTGGTCACGAACATCAAGAACATCACCTCGGGACTCTTCCTGAAATATAGTGATATGGGCCCCAACAGACACCTTCGACCCACCTTTTGGTCCGATGTCAACATGACGCTGCACAATATAACGATCACGACTGGAATGGTGACCCAAGCGTGAGTTGTTGGCGGTACGAACTAGCTTACACCTAAGCCCTACATTTGACGATGTCGTCCATCATACCCAGTACTTTGTTGTGGACAACAACCATCTGAATCCCAATATGACTTTAGTTGAGGACCCCAGAATGCTTGTGTGGTTCAGGCGAGAACAGCAGTCAGGTGAGGTCCCAGCCCCCAATATCCTCTTTAACACTAGCATCCGATTCCACGATGTACAACATCCTAAGCGGCGACAGCATCACCCGCCCCGGCAACTACAGTCAAGATGACCCATCGTTATTGGTCGACCTTGCCGTTCCCAGAAATACGTCCTTCTTCATTCTCAATGGGACCGTCTCGCCATGGGGCCAGTTTGGATCTGTTTCTGCATCACCGCGGCCGGATTTCTGGGCAGTTACTCGGTTCACCCCGTCTGACGGGGGCGGCTGGTATGATTATAAGGGATGGTTCAGCACTTTGAAATCGAACCCTAGCAACACCAGCGACAGCATCACCAATGAAGTGCTCTACTATGCACCACTGGATCCATCTGTCGAGTACCACTTGAAGGTACAGATTTGGGGAAATTCACCGGGGCTGCATAGCATCACATACTTTTCCGGCTTATTGTAAGTTGCATGTCCAATTTCTGCAGTTGACCACGACCCAGCGGTGACGCCGCTAACCCCACGTCTAACACCGCTTCTGGCACCATTGCCAGTAGCACAAATGACGCCGATGCCAATGTCATCCAGGAATCGAATGCGCCTCACAAAGAGACGAGTAGGGGCCCAATTATCGGCGGCGCCGTGAGTATTCCGCCCGAGCGTGTAACGACGCTGATTCCAGATTGGTGGCGTGCTGGGAGCTGCCCTCCTCGTTGGACTGATGTGGTTTGCTGTGAAGCGTAATCGGCGTCGGCGTCGCAAGTCAACGTGAGTCTGTCGCGTGAACGGAAATCTCCTGACGGTAGCGTGGACAGAGGTATCGAGTTTGAAATCGACCATTCTGCGGAGCCTGTTACGCCTTTCCAGGTTGATAGGCCACCCCAGGCCAGTACTCCCTCTCAGGTCGAGACGCTTTTCCAGGATGGCAGCAGTAGCGCGATACAACTGGTGGAAGCATTGAGTATTCCAATGGGAGAGACAAAACGAGGAGGACAGCCTATACCCAAAACCACCCCTGCATTCGGCCTCCACCGCCCGGCGAGCTCTCCCGTATCCGATACGACGTACACGGCGCACGCGTTACCGTTGGTCTCTCCTGGCGTGGGCGTGGGTCGCGCGCCCAGCCCTCCACCAATCGTTATTGCGGAAAGGGACGCCGGGGCTCTTCAAAGATACGAGTATGTGCCGCCACAGTACGACCCACAGTGGGCAACGGCGCACGAGACCCCTGACGACTCCTCGACTCCGAGCGGACCGACTGTCGTATCTCCGTCCGCGCCTGGATCACACCGCAGTGCAAGCTCAGAACTTGCTCCCCCCTCATGGCCGCTTGACCAGAAGCCCTAAGCGTTTCACACCTTCTAGTCGTTCCAAACGTCGGTGTTCAAAGCGTTGCTTGAATCCCTGAATAATAACATGCAAAAATGCTTTTATGGATCGTGCCCAAATAATCCATGTGGCAGATCGTCAAATTCAACCCGCCTGATCTCATCCTCCATGAGATAAACCTTTCCTCGGATCTGAAAGCTTGTGTGCGTGGGTTGCCTAAACAACAAGGGTTATGACCATCGTTGGACCCACCGAATTTCCTCGGTTCATATCACCTCACTCACCAGACCACCGTGTTTGTGGCGGTCATCGATATTTTACCCTCCTGCTGTCGTTGGCGCCCCAAGTTCGCTTCCCAACCCTCTAACCCATTCTTCGGTCACTCTACGTCTACATCATCCATATTCTTTCCATCCGATCTTATCGTCTTCAAAAAGGACAGCGCAGCTCAAGGCCTGCGCTGCTAGAACCAGGTCCCACTGGGAATCGAACCCAGATTACAAGAACGATCTTCTCTCGTGGGAGTCGACCAGACCGACTGCTGACTGCGAGAGATGAATCAGAATCTTATGTACTGACCGTTATACGATGGAACCGACTGCGCTTTCTGTGTGGGAAACACACCCGCGTCTCCGTTTCTCTTTCACAAGGCCAGATGACATGGTAGAGGCTCGTCTAGGCATGTGGTGCCCTCCTCCTCATCACCTGTTGTGGCTATGACGGAGACTGTAAGTCAGGTGACGGGCGCAGCAGACTGTGTCCTAGTCGTATGCTTCTTGTGGCCTTCTGCACAGGTCGTAAAGTCATATTCCACACACAGCGCACAGCCCAGATGGAGTAGGCTCTGTTGACTAAGGCCCTCTCGGTGGCGCAACTGGCTGGCAGGTCTTTGCAGGAGCGGACTTGAAGGCAGTGATGTTCCGCTGCAGCAGTGGGCACTGGAAGACATGAGGCAGTGTCATGGACGCAGCGAAACGAGGACACTTGTCTCTGGGAAATGATCCGACCGTCGAGGCACGATGCAATGTGGCGCCACTGACGTGTGTGCGTCCGTCACAGCCGCAAAACAAAAAATGGTGCGCCCTTACGCCAAGCCATTCCAGTCGTCCACTGATCTGCATTGCCATGAGTCGACAGAACCATTTTAGCTATGTAAGAACTGCCGATTGCCAAGCCCAACACAGCGTCCACTCTCAACCTCACCCTTGGCCTATCTGATTTGCATGGAAGGCTGCGGATATGTTGGAAGCTCAGCTGGGGTCTGAAATTTCGGGACTATGGTTATCTCGGGCGCTCTCCGAACTGGTGGTCTTGGGACTCGCCTCCGAATCTTCGACGTTTAGTACTCGTATTGGAGTCGTTAGCTGTCCGACACTGCTTTGAGACCCTGTTCTACTTTTAACAATAATCAAGAAGCAAAAGCATCCGGAAATACTACTGACAAGGCACCACAACCATCGACTGCGGATGATAGCGATCTCTTCGCGAGTTACCGACTTTATCGAACCTCAGACACTCGCGACTTGGGCTTTGAGAGGTACTTTGTGTCTCCACTGCCTCCCAGACACCATTGCCCTCAGGCAATGCAACACCGCCGCACTCTGTTCTTCCTACTCCCCCGGTGAGCTCCCTTCGCGCTATTCGCCATTGGCCTTGTCTCGGACCACCATAGCTTTCAGTAAGGAGCTACACCGCCGGTACATGGTTGCGATAACACGTTGCCAGAGGGCGTAGGACAAGGCGCTGCTATGGGGCTTGGTGGCGATCCTGCTGTGTGGCTCTCCGGTGTTCGTCTACCGCGCCTACCCCGCCCCGCCGCGTTCCTCTTCCACACACGGCCCGCTGCCCATGGTGTCTCAATTAACCTTGCGGTGTCTGGCACTTTGTTGCAGGTATGCGGTGTTGCTCGCGGTTGTCTTCTTGTCTTGGCGTTGCAGTGTTTGTGATAGAAATGGGTACGCTATCAGCTGATTGTCCTTTGATTTCTGTATAAAAGGGCAGCGGGAGGAGGTCCTTTCGACACCAGACAACAACACTCCTCCCCTCTCTCACAACCAACCCAGCAACTCACCGCCACTTCTTTAGCTCTAACAACTCTCTTCATCACTCGGCAACATGCTCTTCTTCAAGACTTTCGCCTACGCCGCCCTCGCCATGCTCGGCGCCTCCCCCATCGGTCACGCGGCTCCTGTCTCCAACGCTGCGAACGCGCCCATCATCATCGGCGCCGACGGCTGGCGCTCCGACCCCCCCGCCCCTACCGGCGTCATCAACAACGCCGCCCGCAACACGGCCATTGCGGCCCGCGGTGCTAACGCTGCTGCCGCGGCTGGCCACGACGTCAACGTTGCCGCCCGCGGTAAGGCGGACCTGGCGGGCATCGGCTTTGACACCCTCGGCCAGCTCGCCGGCATCGTCATGGACCTCGTTGAGAAGGCCAAGGAGGACCGCGCCGCCTTTGTCGAGGGCATGCTCGACGGCCTCATTGCCAACTTCCCTAACCAGAACAGCTTCATCTATCACCGCTTCTCCAACTTCCAGTGGACCGTCGACGACGCCTCCAAGATCTACCACGAGGAGGAGGTCTCGTGGCAGTTCAACGGCAACCTCGGCCCTAGGGAGTACTACTACGTGGTCGTCTTCGATGGCCACGGCACCCTCAACAAGAACGGCAACGACGGCGGCTGGATCAACTGGGGCTACTACCGCGGCAGCCGCGACGCCGAGGTCGTTACCTTCAACTAAGCGCCTTGCCTTGACTCTGCCGCCCCTACAACCAATCTTTTAGTAGGACGGACGGCAACGTTATAGTTTTCTTCCCTACTGTGAACATTTGACCTGTTGAAGGTATCACCGGCGAGCGGAGGCAAAGCGTTGCGACCCTTCTGGGACCCATAGTGGTCTCCGTAGCTCTCTATGTTACCTTCCCTTAACCAACAATTCACTAAGGCTGTTTGAAAGTTGGAGCGGCTCCTCAACCCACGCTGCATTGTTGTGTGTCAGAGCGCATGTGAATATCCTACCCTGTGGACGCGTCAGGCTTCCGATCGAGGATTCCCCCGGTTGCTGCCTGACCAAACAGTCAATAGATACCGCACTCAGGAAACAAGAGTCTACACTTTGTGCAACGCGCCTACATCATTTGGGATATGTGATGTGTGGCACACTGTGTTGGGCGGAGAAGGAGGCGCGAATCGGGACATGGGACAAGCACAACAACGACGGCGGGTGGATCAACTGGGCTTACTACCGCGGCGAGCGCGACGGCGAAGTTGTCACGTTCCACTAAGGTGCGCTTGTCCGTCGACTCGGTCCCCAAGTCGTCACGATACAGACAATAGGTATACCCTTCAGCCTCTCTGTATTCCCAGTTTCGATTTATCCTTCCACTATAAACCACAAACTTACTTTACCCCATGGACGATAGATATACCCCTTTGCCTCTCAGTATACCCTCCTAGACTCCCTATACATAAACACAACGACCATAGATTAGATGAACGCTATTTTCTGTTTAAGACCTCGACGAAGCGTGCACTTGTCGGTGCTAGAGTGCCACATGCCCTTGTGCAACGCAAGACTGCCCGCTGGGATGTCGGGGGTGCCGGCTTGCTGCGCAAGACGCGATATTAACCGACCATGATGTCCGCAAGTGCCCCTGCTCTTGCAGTGTCCCGAAGCGCAGCAAATCTGCTGTCCTCCGTCAGTTTAGCTTTCACCCCCAAACAAGATTGAGTCCAAAAAGGGTTGCTGAGCTCAACACTCAGCGCGCCAGCCTCGTATGGGGCTCGAACCCATGACATTTTGATATCTTAGTAGTAAGAGTCAAACTATCTACCGACTGATATAACGAGGCGTGGATGTTGAGATCAGCAGCACGTGATCGTGCGGTAACAGTGCGGTCTAGGTCAACGTGATGCTTAAGTGGTGTCTGGAGCGAGGCGGAGTCAGGAGATCAGTAGATCAGCAGCCCCAAGTGTGTCGTCAGAAATCAGCGTCAGTGCTAGCAAGCGTAGAGTTACATAAAGAAAGTCTATCAACCACCGACCGGGTGTCCTAACGCGCCCGGCTCTAATCCGACTCGTCGCCGCTCGCGTCTGCGCCCTCGCCTCCGTCCTCAGTAATAACACCACCGAGACCACCAGCCTTGATCTCGGCAATAGCAGCAGCGACAGCGCCCTTTCCGCGTCCGCGCTTCCTCTTCTTTTTGCGGCGTCCCGCATCCTGCATCTCCACCTCCTCCTGCTCCTTCTCCTCCTCCTCTTCGTCCATCTTGCGCTTCTTCCCAGTCTCGACCTTCGCCGGGTCCGCCTTCTTCTTCTTCACGCTGAGCGGATTCGGGGCCTTGGGCTTACGCGCGCGCTTGACCTCGGTGGTTGCTGCGCCGGTGCCGACGACGTTCTCGCCGTCCACGACGCCGTCGAGGATCTTGGCGCCCTCGACGCGGCGCTCCTCCTCGATTGCGTTCTTCGCGCGCGTGGTCGCGATCGACGGCGGGGAGAGCACCATGACGCCCCTAGCGTTGTAGTGGATAATAGGCAGGCCGGGGATGTGGTGCAGCGCGCTGTTGAGTTTTGGGGACTGGAGCGCGAGGACGTAGCGGTGCTTGTTGGTTTCGCCTGCAGAGTTAGAAACGAGTGGTATCGCGGAACGGTGAAAGAGTAGTGGAGTGGAATACACCTCTGTCTACTTCACACCGCACTCCACGGTACATTGGTACTCACCAATAACGTCCTTGATGCAGTCGAAGGGATCGATGGCCGTCCGGTGATTACACTTCCTGCGCTCGCACTTCTTGGCCAAGTCGACGATCGGCTGGTACTCCTTGCCCATGCGGTAGAGGGCCTCGATGCAGCACTGCGTGATCACTGCCAGCGTCAGCACATACTCTCCTATCCTGTTTCCTACGCACTAGGCTTGGTGGAGCCCTGCACCGTGCGCTCGACAATCTTGAACATGTCGACCTCCTTCTGCTTGCCGGCCTCGAGCAGGAAATCGCTGTTGAAGAGCACCTGGTACGGCTGACGGAAGCCGAACGCCGACGTGTACATGCTCATCACGCGCTTGTACTCCTTGGCTCGTTTCTGGCGCATCTTGGGTGATGTGTTGGGGGTTGTTGGGGGGGAGGAAGTTGTGGACGGAAGCGAGATTTGCGTTTTGTTGGTGTTGTGAAGTTGCTGGTTAGTTCTCAGGTGGCCAACTTTTGAGGTCACGTGCTAAATCCATTTGTGGCCTTGTCGCCCCCAAGCTTCACGTAACGTCACCTCCACCCGCTTCACTCTCCAAGCACAAGTTCCAGTGACAATTACAGTGCATACATTCTTTAGATTTAGAGTACTACATTCGGGTCAAACCACCACCCATGCGCCGACGTCGCTCCGCCCTCGCACCCCTCCGCGCCGTTCTGGAGGAGCGAGCGGAAAAAGTCGTCCTGGCATCAGCAACAGAACAAAAGTTGCTACTCACGAGATCGAGCTGGGTGCCAATCGGGTCTGGGGGCTGCGGCATGAGCAGCGCGGGGTTTGCTGTATTATTGGTGTTGGTGTTGTTGATGGAGGTAGAGGTGGTGGGAAGCGGCCCCGTAGGGATAGTATGGGACGTGCTCGGCAGCGACAGCGTGAGGGGCACTGGAGGAGCGACTTGGACGCGGTACGGTGCGGCCATTGCTGGTGCGGGAGCGGGAGGCGGAGGCGGCGGGGCGGGCCGACTCGCCTCCCGCTCCGCGGTCTCAAGCACGACTTTGAGCCGCCGCATGAACCGCCCCACAAAGCCCATGACCGTCTCGCCGTCGCCCGAGGTGGCCGACTCGCAGCAGTTGGACAGGCGGCGGACGTACTCGATCGCCAGGCGTTTATGCGAGCTCGGCAGGCGGGAGAAGAGCTACTGTCAGAACGCATCTGCTGTATAATCTCACGTTGTACACCATTACGCCGTAGCTCGAGATATGCGTCGCGGACGTGTCCTGCAGGAAGCGCAGCGTCCCGAGTCGCCCGAGCGCCTCGGTCTGCTTTGTGAACTCCTCCGAGAGCGTCAGCCAGTCGAGAATGTTGGCCTCGCACTCGCTCGTCGGGCAGTTGTCGATCATGTGGTACTTTATTTTCGTGAGGTGGTTGAGGTCGAACCACTTGAGGTACGTCTGCTCGAACGGCGTGATTTTGCCAAACGCTATGTAGGTGTTAGCTGCAGTCACAGTGGCCGAGTGTCGGGGACGTACCTGGGTCCCGGGGGAACCAGCGCTTCATGTGCTCGTCCATCTGCCCGTACAGGTCGCTGAGGATCACCCACGCCAAGTCCCGCGACATGCTGCGCAGGTTCCGCCGGTACTGCACCCACATCCTGTAGGTTGACGCCGAGCTGCGGTCAGTGGAATGCTGTCGATGACAACCCACCTGAAGCTGCACGCGTGCCTAAAGTCGCCGCAGTTGAGGTATGCCGTCTCCTTTGCCCATTCCATTGCATCGGGGATCTCCTCGAGGCGCACGGTCGGTGGAAGAGAGTAGACATCCGAGTATCTGTAGGTCAGAGCCTGCTGCGGAAGTTGTAATCTCACAATCGGTCGAATGCTGGGGACACTGTCAGCTCTGAGTCTACCATTCAAGCTTACAAGACAGGGTATACCACGTCCGCTCGATATCAACTACACGGCGCGCCTTGTGCTGGTCGGCCGGGAGACAGTCGGTGCGCCGGATGTGCATGCCGAGCTGGTATCCGAGGCGGATCGCAATGCCGAGCTTGACCCACGAGCTGCCGTCGTTTGTGTCCTTCCACGTGATCATGAGAATGAGCGCCTGGATCAGGCCAATGTCGCATTGGCCCTCGCCGACCGCACGGTTGACGGCCCCTCGCGTGTGAGACAGGAGCGCACTGTACTGCCGCTGCAAAAAGTACTTTGCCGACACGGTCAGGAGGGCGGAGAGCAGGAGCGGCGAGGTGCGCAGGAAGGGGATCGTGTGCACTGCGCGTCAGCCGTGCGGAGGTGGAGGTGGAGGCCTCGCAGGCTCTTGCAGATATGGGTCTGCAGACATGCCGTTGCGGGTCTCGAGCGGACTTACGCTTCGGGTCCAGCGTCGCGATCAGAGGGTGCAGATGCTGCATATACCTTTTTGCTGTCAGATCACTTTCGCCAAGAACCACGACGCTCGAGTTTCGGACACTCACAATACGTGCAGCGTTTCCGCCTCATGGATCGTCACGAGCTGGAGGGTGACTACCTGTCAGCAATCGTCTCACGCGTCACGTAAACCCGCAGGCGCAGATACCGCCACACTTACTCGGATCGTCGCCGCTGTAGACGCTGTCCTGCCGCTGCAACCCCACCACCTCCTCGTTGACGTCCCGCGGCAGTTGCGGGTCGAGGTATTCTCGGATATCCACGCGATTCGGGGTCGCGACGTGCGACATGGACGACGCGGTAGAGTTCTCAGACTGCGGAGGCTGCGGTCGGATCGGGTTCGGGGTGCGGTACGTGTATGTCGGCGCGGGCACCGAGGGTGCACTAGGGGTGAGCACAACACGCTCTCTGCTTCGGACTCACGGTTCAGACGTCAGTTTCCGGCGCCGTTTCCGCGCGTACACGCATTCGAGCTTTAATCGTTCTTCCTGTCAGACGGTTATCTTGAGCAGCACTCACGGCATCGCTGGCACGCCGAGACCTGGTCCTCGTTACCCAGACACCGGGTCTAAGGTCAGCACGGCCTGTGTCACTGCCATTACCTTGATTTTGCGACACCCAACGCAGCTGCCATGACTGTCAGTTCCGCTCACCAGCAAGCAATCTTGTACCTACGCCAACAAGTGCCTCTGATGGCGTTTCCTGTGCGGCGGGAGGGGCTCCTGCTCGCCGCCATCGGCGGTCGGCGTGTCGACGTCGTCGTATGTGTCCATCAACCAAAAGCTAAGTGAGAGTCGGGCAGCGTGCGCTCTCGTCACGACGACGAGAACAGAACAAAGTGTACAGTACGTGAGTGTACGATGCGAACAAGACAGTTGCATAACTCTACAGACTTCGTTTACATGCATGCACACATTGACCAGAAAGTTGTATGGTGAGCGGGTGCGGGAATCTGTGCGGACGTCGGATCATTGCCGGATGTCGGGCCCCACCCGTATTCGGCCCGATTTCTCGGTGGATTGATTGAGAGTGTGGCCCTGGCGAAATCTCTGCGCGGACTCGACTCACCAGCTCTCGCCAGTCGGCGCGCATCGTTCCGAGGCACCGTGCCCGCAATCTCGCCATAAAAGGTTTGCCAAGACGGCCAGCGGCCAGCGGTCAGGTTACTCTTTGAGGACGCTGCCCTGCCAACACTGCCTTGTCCCTTGGTCCATTGTTGCACATGTGAGTGCCCGTGCGTGCGCATGTGCCCAAGGATGCGGAGATAGGCGACGGCGGGCGACGACGACAATCTTTGTCAGAAGGCACGGGGCCGTTGGCCTAGACCACCTGCATAAAGGCGTTGCAGGATTGCAGGCGATCACGCCACGGCAGCCAACGTGCGAACACGGGAACAACGGGCTCATCTTCGGATCCGTCTGAATGCTCGACTCGTGTCCGAACTGTCCTCCACCAGCCCTATTTACCTCATCCCCGTGATGCAAGACCTGAAAATGATGAGCAACAGGCTAGCAACTCTTCAAGGCAAAGGGCCGGAGAGTTGATTATCAATAGTGCATGTTGTCTAGCTACGAGGTTGGAGGTTGTACCTGCGGCTAACGACGGAAATAAACTGTCGTGCACGGTGAATGTGGTGATTGTGGAGGTAGGACTGTAATTGCCGAACGAGTGAATAGCTCCTGGAGGGTCCAACACCCCAACTCTTTTCCAACACGTGCTTTCCACGAGGCAATTTCCGAAACGCCGGGGAAGCTTTCAGTGGTGGCTCTTTTTACGTGCTCTACGTTTTCCTTTGTTCGCCAGGTCGTGTGTGGCCACCGAAGACTATCGAGCTCGTCACCAAACCCATCCTCCACACCATCACACCCCCCCACCACCCCCAAAAGGACATCACGATGACGTCCATGGCTGCAGCGATCGCTGCGTCCCTGCCCGTGCAGGCGGCTCCCACTTCTTCGGCCACGCCCGCCGCCGCGCCCGCTCCCGCTAAGGTTCCCGCGCGCATGGAGGGCTTCCTCGACGTCGAGGCCGCCCGTGAGGTCGAGTCCGTCAAGCTCAACTCTCTTGTGTGTATCTCGCGACCGACAACGTGCGTGAGATGCTCTTCTAACATGTACAGGTCTTCCTCAAGATTATGAAGCACTCGACCGACTCGCTGCCCCCTCCCCCGGCTCAGACCTTCCAGCAGGACCGCAACCAGCCCCCGCCCACCAACCTCTCGAGCCACCCCGACGCGCTCGGCATCCTCCTCGGCCTTGACCTCGACGGCGTCATGGAGGTCGAGGACTGCTTTGCCCTTCCTGCCGGCGAGAACTCGCTCGGAGGTGAGCATTCCCGAACTGACAATAACAAAGTAAGGTGGAACACGCACTGACCTCAACTCTTAGCCTCGTCGTACTCGACTCGTCTCCTCAACCACCTCCGCGAGGTCCAGACCCCCGACTCGCCCGTCGGTGTCTACCTCTCGACCCACAACGGTGGCTTCGTTACCCGCGGTGCCGTTGACCTCATGGTTGCCGTCGAGAAGGCCGCGGGCCGTGGCAAGGCCATCCTTATCATTCACGACGCGTCCAAGGCCGCCAACGCTGGCGACCTCTCGATCAAGGCTTACCGCCTCTCGGACGGCGCGCGCGAGGCCTCCAAGGCCGGCAAGTGGGATGCTTCTGCGTGAGTAACGGATTGAGGAAATCGAGGGTCACGATTCCGGAGTGGAGATCTCTTTTGTTGTT